>Ga0209700_100133_pt1 | contig 113059 bp, 63 predicted proteins | sample SiratroredBW_FD_187528 | JGI IMG/M metagenome (GOLD analysis project Ga0209700, IMG submission 187528) | Root nodule microbial communities of legume samples collected from California, USA - Siratro red BW (SPAdes) (version 2) | ecosystem: Host-associated > Plants > Roots > Nodule | place: USA...
AGCCTGGGGTTTTCTGCTGAAATTGATTGGAGGCTGCGGGGAGCAGTGGATCAATTTGCAGGGTTCTGATTTCTACGGGGAGTAGAAATTGACTGGTTTGGGCTATAGGAATTAGCCTGGTGTTTCTACTGAAATTGATTGGAGACTGCGGGTAACAGTAGATCAATTTAGCAGGGTACTGATTTCTACAGGGAGTAGAAATTGGTTGATTAATTGTACGTGAACAATTAACTGAATTAGTGGAACTTTCTCTGTATGTTGTGCAGAGAAGACTGGACATAGCCCTGTGTGGTGAACCAGTATAAAATTGATTGTGTCTCTTCTTCTTAAACCTTTTTCTTATAATTCTTACACTGCACAATGAATTAAATTGAAAGATTGAATTAATTTCTGGTAATCTTGATAAAACTGGTTTAAGTCCTCAGCTGTATATTGATGTGTAACTTGAATTGTGTGATTGATTCTGATTATTCAACTCTAGCAGTTTATGAAATCTTGATTAACAAACTGTTTTGTTTCAACCATTGAATTACATATTGTATTAACTGAAAATTGATTGCATTGCTGGAAAATTTAATAATCTGCAATATCTCAAATCAGTTTTAATTCTGAACAGATCTGAAGGTTGTTTTGTCATATTAGGAATTTGAGTTGCTGCATACTTAAGAGTTCATTACTGCAGTGTGATTCTTAATATTTTTACTGCAAGAATTGAGTATTTGATCCTGTGCTGACATTGAAATTAACTGATAATTAACTTTGGCTGAATTATTGTAGTATTGCAGAATTTATATCATTGTTGTGTGTTCTTGGTGAAACTGGATAATTGAATCTGCATTCTGAATTAGTTTCATGTCTGTATTAATTACTGGTGTTAGGGAAATTTATAAGATTTACTAATATTGATTGAAACCAGTGTAGTGCTTTGTTAGAAGTTTTAAATTAGTATTTTGTATACTGCTCTTCTCTGCTCTCATTCAAGTTTGATTTTTGTGTGTTTCTGTTCTGAGTGTATACTGAAATTAAAACAGTGTAAACCTGACCTGATTAATGTGTTGTTGTGAAATTGCAATTCAGTGTGATTGAGAATCTGTTGTGTGCTTATATCTGTCAGTATAACAAATTGATTCATTCGTGCCTTGAATCAATTTATTTCTTTACTGTACCCTATATATTTAATACCAAGATTCATTAAAGTTTTTCAGATTGCGAAAACTATTTTTAAAGGTCTAAATTGGTTAAAATCTTTCAAAGTTCAATTCACCCCCCCTCTTGAACTCAGCCTAAAACATTTTCAATATTGTCACGGTCCCCCTAATAGGACATGACTTGTCTCCATTTGAACTACATCGCATAGGACCTTATTAGTATATTGTCTCATGGAAAGGCACTCCTTGACTTGCTTATTCACGATCAACTCTCCATCTTCACTAAGCCACTGAAGTTTGTATGACATAGGATGTGGCTTAGTCTCCAAATTTAATTTGGACACCATTCTAGAGCTAGCCACATTTGTACAACTTCCACTATCAACAGTCAAAGAGCATAATTTTCCATCAATATAACATCTAGTATGAAAAATGTTATCTCTTTGGGATTGGTCTAAAGTTTGTAATTGACTTCCCAAAAACCTCCCAATCATCAATAAATCACCTTCCATTGCTTCCACCTTTATTGCTTCCTCCTCATCTTCTTTACTAGTTTAATTCTTTTAATTTCATCTTCCAAAGCTCTAACTCTTCCTCTTCTTTTTATTTCTTGAAATTGCTTCTTTAATTCTACTTCTTTATATTTTTTGTCCATGCTCCTTGTTGTAATTCCCTCATGCTCCTCTTCCTCTTATTCCTCAGATACCTCATCCTTGCATGTATCACTTGTGCTTTTCCTGTTTTTCGTAGCAATCTTCTTAGAGTTTATATATATGTCTATAGTTCTAGTGAATCTTACCTAATGATCAAAGGTCGTTGACTATGATCTAAAAGCAGTAGAACATGAATTGAATACCCCCATCTTTCTCCATGTTGAATAACTCGTACTTGTAAGTTAAATGCTAAGTTGTGCAAAAAGGTGAAATACAGAAGAAAGGATGGTTGAATTGTTTATTAAAAAAATTGGCATATTTTTTTCTATATTGTGTCTGATAGAGTATGATCATACATAGTTTGAAAACCTCTCCTTCCTAAGTTAGCTCAAATTTTATATACAATAGATTAAGGATAAGAATGATTTACGTTGAGAGTTTTTACACTAGTTCGCTTGTAAATGTAGACTACGTCTAGTTCTTAACCAACTTGGTCAAGTTTCACCAAGCAGACTAACACTAACCTCGGTAACTTCTGGCTAACAACTGAATTATTATTTAAACACACAACCACTCCTAGCTAAAAACAGAATATTGTTACCTCAACCATTTGGCTAAACAACCCATAGTATTATTTGGACCTCAACAACACTTGGCTAAACTATTGAGTATTGTTTAGAATGCATTCACTCCTGGATAAGACTTAGTACTGTTTGAAATGCGGCTATTCCTAACTAAGATTAAGTATTCTTTGGAACATAACCACTCCTATTTAAACATGAGTATTGTTTAAAAGTAGTCACTCATATGGTGAATAAATGGAGTAATCTAAAAGATCTCAAAGTTTTGCTCACTAGGTGAAGAAAACACGTCTTTCAACGAATACAAGGTCTAAACACTCTATTAATTTTCTATTTGATGTTATTGTGAAGCTTTGGGACTAAAAGCTTTTAGCAACGAAATTAAAAGCGTTATTACAATTCTTGATCACTTATTCTTCTCATCTTCAACGTATAAGATTTCCTTAAATACAACGTTGATAAAAAGAGTTGTTGCAAATCTTTTTCTATCTGTTGAGAGACTTTGCTTCCAATTCCCATCTTTAAGGCTTCGTCTATTCGAACATGAATGTAAGGATATAATGAGCTCCACGCAACAATAAATCTATCTCTCTTCTTCAAGTAACATCCTGCCTTGATCAGAGAGCTTTTATTTGTTTGTATTGGGTCTTATACTTTTTTTTTTCTTTTATTTGCTTATATTGGGTCTTTATTAAGCTTTATATTTTGTATTTTTCTTATAATTAAAGACTTTATAAACTTTAGTTCCAAGAGGCTTGTTAGATGGATCTTAGAAGTGTTTGTATGAGTACAAGGTCATAGTATATAATTTATATAGTATATAATTTATAGACTCTTGCACTCATAATTGCTCATAGTGTATAATTTATAGACTTTTGTACTCATAATTGCTCATAATGAGGAAGCTTATCTTGTAAGACTTAATAAGCTTAGTATATTGTTTTTGAGGTTGGCTTTGTATTTATAGCTTGGTAATATATGATCTTTGTTTGAGAAATTTTTATAGTTATTTGTAAGTATAATGATATAGTCTTCAAGATACATTATGCACAATTACTTTGACTTTCTTTATTTATTGTGTTTGCATCTTCTAGAAGGTTGTATTTTTTTTTTCTTAACATGCGTAAACAATTTGTAATCTATATTACAAATATTATTGTTCGTTTCCTTTTATTTTATTCATTACAAGAGTTAGGATTGATTTTGTATAAATTCATTTTATATACAAAGTGTGAACACATTGGATGTTATGGAGTCATTTAGCTCCATTTTGCTTAAGGAGATTTTTTTCTTCTCCATGCGTAACATAAAGTTCATGTGAATAGGTAGTCATATGATCATGATAAAATGGAAGGATGGTAAAGCAAATGATTTAGAAGAAAAATATTAAGACATACTGTAGAGTTTAAAATAAAATAGAATTATAATATTAAAAGAAATTTTCTTTTCATTTTTAATATTAAAAGAAAAAAATATTAATTAATTAAGATGAAAACTTATATCAAACATAAGCATAACATTAAATTTAATGTTCTTATATATTATAATATTTTATTTACATCATAGACATAAGTATCGATCAACTTAACAACATATTTTAAAAGAACAAAATCAAGAAAATTAAAAACAAAAGAAAATAAAATAGAGATTAAAACCCAAAGGAAAACTCCAGTATTATGAACTTAAAAGAATTAATTAAACCATGAGTTTATAATGGAGATGATACAAATCTTTGTAAGAAGCTAAATATTTTTATACCTTTTCTTATAGTATTGTTATAATATTCTCGTAACATTACAGAAAAACTTACACAGTATATAGTAAAAATAATAAAAATTAAATTTTTTTACGTTATGGATATATATATCGAAGAAATATTGCATAACAAAACTCCGTCATTTTCCAATTTTCCATATTTCAATGCCGAAAGTTGCATTGGCATTGCCATTGTCACGTTTGGGTTGAACTTGCTCAAACAAGTTTAAGGATTCGTGTCCACCTAAACGATGCCATTCTTTTAGCCATTTTCACTTTCACTGTTATTCATATACCCGTTACCTGACTTGGCTATGTTGGATGAATACTGCAAAAAATTTGGCTTTGCAGTGCTTCTTTGCAAGTGTTGATCATTTGTTTTGTGGTGTTCCACTTCGCATTCGATTATCAGAACATTGCAGAAAGCTATGTACTCTTGCCATTGTGCAAACCCCACTCATTGTACAAATCAAAACATGCGCAAAAGAAAACGAACCTTTGAGCTTCAGCAACCACCCTAACCCGCAAGTTTCATGTTTTCCTCAAAAGGGGTTTTCAATAATCACTGACTTCATCCTTGGGAAAGCATTGCACGCGTTTTGCGTGAAGGGTGTCCTTCAAGTCGGCACATTCCACGCAAACACCTTGATCAACATGTACTGTAAGTTTCGCAGCCTCAAACACGCGCAACATGTGTTTGATAAACTGCCTGAGAGAAATGAAGCTTCTTGGAACAACATGATGTCGGGGTTTGTTCGAGGAGGGTGGTACCATGAAGCAATGAAATTCTTCTGCCACATGCTTGAGCATGGTCTCAGGCCAAATAGTTATGTGGCTGCTAGTTTGGTGACTGCGTGTGATAGGTCGGGGTGCATGGCTGAAGGGGCACTTCAGCTTCATGCCCTTGAGGTCAAATGTGGTTTGGTGAGTGACGTGTTTGTTGGCACGAGTTTGCTGCACTTTTATGGTACATGTGGTCGGGTTTCTGATGTTGACAAACTCTTTCAAGAGATTGAGGAACCTAATATAGTGTCTTGGACTGCTTTAATGGTTGCTTATGCGTATAATGGGTGTTTAAAGGACGTTCTGACTGTTTATCAGTGTTTGCGGCACAATGGGGTGTACTGTAATGAAAATGCAATGGCTACAGTTATTAGGTCTTGTGGGGTGCTTGGAGATAAGATGTTGGGTTATCAGGTGTTTGGTAGTGTGGTCAAATCTGGACTGGATATTACTGTGTCTGTGGCGAACTCCCTTGTTTCCATGTTTGGTAATTGTGATAGCATAGAAGAGGCGTCTTGTGTGTTTGATGACATGAATGAACGTGACACTATTTCATGGAATTCGATAATTACTGCAAGTGTACATAATGGTCATTGTGAAAAATCTCTAGAATACTTTTCTCAGATGCGTTTTAGTCATACAGAAACAGATTATATTACTATCTCAGCCATGTTACCAGTGTGTGGCTCTGCTCAAAATTTGAGGTGGGGAAGAGGGCTTCACGGTATGGTTGTAAAATCTGGACTGGAATCGAATGTTTGTGTATGCAATAGTCTTCTAAGTATGTATTCTCAGGCTGGAAAATCGGAGGATGCTGAGTTTGTATTTCATAGAATGCCTGAGAGAGATATAATTTCGTGGAATTCCATGATGGCAAGTCATGTAGAGAATGGAAAGTATCCACAGGCTCTACAACTTTTGATTGAGATGCTCGAAACAAGAAAGGCGACGAACTATGTAACTTTCACCACTGCATTATCTGCCTGTGATAATTTAGAAAAATTAAAGATGGTTCATACCTTTGTGATTCTTCTTGGTCTCCTTCCCAATTTGATCATAGGTAATGCATTGATTACCATGTATGGGAAATTTGGTTCGATGGCTGAAGCACAACGGGTGTGCAAAATTATGCCTGAGAAAGATGAAGTAACGTGGAATGCACTAATAGGCGGACATGCCGATAACAAGGAAACTAATGCGGCAATTGAAGCCTTCAATTTGTTAAGAGAGGAAGGTGTACCTCGAAACTATATTACCATTGTTAATCTTCTCAGTGCTTGTTTGTCTCCCGATAACCTTTTGGAACACGGAATGTCCATCCATGCACATATAGTAGTATCAGGCTTTGAATTAGATACATTTGTCCAAAGCTCCCTAATTACAATGTATGCCCAATGTGGTGATCTGAATACAAGTAACTATATTTTTGATGAATTAGCTAACAAGAATTCTAGTACTTGGAATGCCATTGTTTCTGCAAATGCTCATTATGGACCTGGTGAGGAGGCACTAAAGCTTATAGTAAAGATGAGGAATGATGGGATTCATTTAGATCAGTTTAGCTTCTCCGTAGCTCTTGCCATTATTAGTAACTTAACTTTACTGGATGAAGGTCAGCAGCTTCATAGTTTGATTATCAAACATGGGTTTGAGTCAAATGATTACGTGTTAAATGCAACAATGGATATGTATGGAAAATGTGGTGAAATTGATGATGTGTTTAGAATCCTTCCCCAACCAAGACGCAGGTCACAGAGATCTTGGAACATTTTAATATCAGCATTAGCCAGGCATGGTTTTTTCCAACAGGCTAGGGAAGCCTTTCATGAGATGCTTGATCTAGGACTGAGACCAGACCATGTCACTTTTGTTTCACTTTTGTCTGCATGCAGCCATGGGGGTTTGGTGGAGGAGGGCCTTGCATACTTCTCTTCAATGTCTACCGAATTCTGTGTCCCCATCGGAATAGAGCATTGTGTATGCATAATTGACCTTCTTGGGCGAGCAGGAAGACTTGCTGAGGCTGAAAGTTTCATTAATAAGATGTCAGTTCCACCAAATGACCTTGTGTGGCGTACCCTGTTGGCTTCTTGTAAAATACATGGCAATTTGGAGCTTGCAAGGAAAGCTGCTGACCGCCTTTTCGAACTTGACTCATCAGATGATTCAGCCTATGTTCTTTATTCAAATGTCTGTGCATCAACTAGAAGGTGGAGCGATATGGAGAATGTAAGAAAGCAGATGGAATCACACAACATAAAGAAGAAACCTGCCTGTAGTTGGATCAAGTTGAAAAACCAGGTTACTACTTTCGGAATGGGCGACCAGTATCATCCACAAAATGCACAAATCTATGCAAAGTTGGAAGAACTCAAAAAGATCATTACAGAGGCAGGATATGTGCCTGATACTAGCTATTCATTGCAAGATACAGATGAAGAACAAAAGGAGCATAACCTTTGGAACCATAGTGAGAGAATTGCCCTTGCATTTGGGTTGATCAATAGCCCAGAAGGCTCGCCTCTTAGAATTTTTAAGAATCTCCGTGTCTGTGGTGATTGCCACTCTGTTTTCAAGATGGTTAGTCAAATAATTGGCAGGAAAATCATATTAAGGGATGCATACCGGTTTCACCATTTCAGTAATGGCATGTGCTCCTGTTTGGACTACTGGTAAGGCATTGGATTTAGTTGGATGAAGTAGTTGAAAGATGTTTAACTTATAAATTTAATAGATAGATGAAAATTGGGGATTTTTCAAGCATTTGGGTTTGCCCTAGCGACAAAAGCTTGTGAAAATATGGTTTGCAGTCTTCATGAATTTATTTTACATTCTGGGCTGCACCTAATGAGCCACATGTTATACATTTTCTTTACAAAGCTTCACGTTTTAATGATGAAAAACACGCAGCTATCTGCAATAAGGAATCGAGGTGTTCATTACAGATCAATTTCATCTGATTCCAGTTCACTATATTGAAATGGCAATATTATATTTTATTCTTGGTTATTTATTTAGTCTGTTTGTTCATGTTTGAAATAATAGAATGTAGATTGGCCCTCTTTAACAAGTTGTCCAAATTATCGTAACTGATTCATAATTTTAATTAATTTTACTTGTGTGACGAGGATCACCTTAGTTTACGTTGAAACTAGAGAAAATTCCATCATTATTTTTCTCCTAACAAAGTAATGAGAGCGATTGAAAGACGAAAATGTGAATGATAATAAACTATAAGAACCCAAGTATCTAAAATTTTCTTTTAGGGAACCTGTGTTAGTGTCTATATTTTTTTAAGGATAAACATAATATTTTCATTTATTTTATTTTTTAATAATTTAAATTTAGATGACGAGACATGTTAACAGTAATTGAAAAAAATGTTAGCAAGCACTTACTTGAGGAGTCGGATAGTATGCTTACTAAAAAGACTGACTTACTGATAAAAGAAAAGTTTAGAAATATCATAATTTTATCTATGATTTTTATTTCATATAATTTATATTTTTTTTTCACCATTTCTTGTATTACATTTCGTATTTTTCTCTCACTTTCCTTTTTACCCTTTCATTTAGGATTGATTTATGTTTTAGTGCCAATTTTGGTTTTGCAAATTTCACTTTTAGCCGGGACCGCTGTTGTTAAATAAATACGTTAATTATGACGTCATTATGATGTTGAATGTTAATAATCCAATTATTTGGCAAATGGTATGTTTAGTCATTCATCAACTTGTCTAACATTATTAACTGGTTTCAATAGGTTGGGGATTAAAAACTCCGTCTAGAAAAACCAACATTATTGCTTCATTAGCTACTAGCATAACAAAATAAAAAATTGTTAACCATTTCAGTCAAAAATTTGAATTTAAGATTAAAATTTTACCAAAAACAGATACAAACTCTAGATTCTTTTTTTTCATAGTAAAAATTTTGAAGATTTTTAATTTGTGTAATAGAAGTGTAAGATAATTACAAAAAATAAAATATTTCAATATAAGCACTCAATTTTGTGAACATATTTAACGTTCATTTTTACAATTGCTTGATTTTTGCGATCAAAATCATAAAACAGAATTTATTTATGTATTTTTTGGTTTTATATTAAAGAAAAATTACATAAACTAAAACATTGTCATAAAAACTAATGATCAAGCACTGAAAAATAAATTTAAAATAATGGAAATCATGTTTAAAGTTGAAGTTTAAATTAAATGAAGGTTGATTATAAATGACTTAGAAAAATAACCCTGAAATTTAAAGTACAGAACAATATATGAAAATATGAGCAATGAACAACATTCAAGAAATTAAAAAAGAGGCAATAAATGTAAATTACAATAAAAGTTTACCGAGAAGATAATGAGAGCCTGAGTGATAATACAGAAAGTTGGTAAACAGCCTTATGAGCAAACCTATTTCAATAATAGCCTTTCCCATTTTTATTTTTTTTACAAGAATAGTATTACTTTGTCTAATTTGTATCGCCCTAGAAAAATACATCAAGTCCCTGTTTATATGCCTAATTTCGACATTTATTTTCTATCACGTGACATTTATACCATATTATCCAAAGTCCATCTATTTTCATTTGCAAAAATACACATCTACTAAGCAGTTGTAACTTATTTTGATTCTTAGAACTTTTAGTCCGAGTTTATAAAGAATAACTCCTTCAATTTTACACATTCCCTCTTTAGTCCAAGTTAATAAAGAATAACTCCTTCGATTTTACACGATCCCTCTTTTGGTATGTAAAAGAAAATATTATCTTTTTGGTTAGTCATAATGTTATTCAACTACAAACCTTAATTTTCCTATTGTTTTCACTACTCTTTTCTCTTACATTTTCATAACTCTTATATTTTTTATAATGTTTTACTTGATTCCATGAATTCTTTTTCTTACATTTTCATAATAATTATTATACTAGAAATAGCTCAAACAAATTCACATATAGACACTCAGTTACACAAACAAAGAAAAATAACAAACAACAACTAGAAGGATAACATGGGGAAAAAATCAAGAAAGAAATACACATAGAAAATAGAAAATTAGTGTGTTTCAATTAAAGTGTTAACAATTTTCAATTAACGTCCACAACAAAAATTTATTATCAAACAAATATTATTATAATTTGATGTTTCTATCTTAGTGAATTCTTACTAGACTAACAATTTTTTGTTATACAATTAAACTCACAACTCTCAATTAAGTAAAAATATTTATACAAGGTTACTATTTTTACAAAAACAAATTTTCATAACCAACTTCTGTAAATCACACCTAAACTAGTGGTGAAAACACATGAACAATACTTTTACTACTGAGCTCAAAATGTTATATAGGCAGAGTCTTTGATGACAAAAACAGAGGAAATTAAGATTTGGTGCAAGACAAAGATTTGATACCATCAAATCCTCTAAAGATTGACACAATGATGAAAACAAACGATCTTGAGCCACTAGATGATCTTCAACTATCAAATGATATTGAACTATCAAATGATCTACAACATTAAATGATGAATCTTAACAAGGTTTTACTTGAAGTGGGACTCCTATGTGCTCCCCATATGTATGGCCAACTATTGACCATATTTCTAGGATTTTCACCATTCAATAAGGCCCAATTAGGGCTCGACCCGCATATGTCTCTACAAAATTACAAAGAAAAATACCTACACATATACATGTATCTACAATTTCTACAAGACTCAAAAGGGTGAAGGAGAAGTTCTAGTGATATAGACTTTAAAAGATAAGAGTCATCTTCTTATTGACTTCTTATTCCTCAATCTAGCCATGATCCTTGTCAAAGGCCTAATGTAAACTCCCCCAGATGGTCCTCTATTTGAGTGTTTTTCATTTAAAATCACCTTTTTCTAAAAATAATCGATTAACAACTTAAGATATTTGATTAAATGTATCTAATGTTTTTAAACAACTTTTTGAAAACTCTATAAATTGAACATTTGATACAATTTTTGAAATAACTTTTATCAAACATTACAAAACATGATCTAAAACGTTTAGAGTGATATAATTGATTTGTTTTCACATTTTTCCAAGAATGCATCCAAGAATTTTTCAAGAAATCTTTAAATTCTCTTGTTTTCCCAAAGTGTTCAAAAGGTTGTGTATCAGTGCTGGAATTTCACTTGTGGCTGGTTTTGTTATGCACCTGATAACTTCTTTTCATTATTATGTTATTGGGTTAATCCTAAATTGTTTCCTCTTGAAGAAGTTTCAAGAGTTGTTTCATGTATTCCTCTTGGTGTGATACAAGAGTAGAACATATCCTTCTTGAGTGTGTTTCGGTGTTGATATGCTTGTTTTTTATCTTGTATATGTTTCACATGTGTTAAGTGCACATTGAAATATAAAGATAATGAATTTCAGTTATTCTAAGGTTGAATAGCTAAGATTGGATGTAGGATCTATTGTGATCTAAACTTGAGAAAATAGGGAAAAAAAACACAAGAACGGAATGTTGAATTGTGTTTTTGAAAACTTTTAGGCACTTTTCGCAACTATCGTTTGATAAGGAATATTTAGACGGTAGTTTTATATATCAATATTCAATTGATGATGAAGAAAGTTAAATCAAGGTTTTGTCTATTTAAGTAATCAATTAATAATAATTTTGTCTAATCAAGCGTGACAGACACCGTTTGAGTACTTAACTGACTTGTTTAAAATGTTTTCGTTACATGTGTTTACCTAACAACTCTTCTTCTTCATTAGTGCATTTATAAATAACATGCATATAAAGAAGTAGAGATAGAGAGAAAATACACAATATTTTTATACTAGTTTGTTTAACAAACAAACTACATCCAGTTCTCAATCAACAAATTAAGCTCTACCAAGTATACTAATGTTGTAAAAGTACAATGCATGCATTCTTTGGGCCCATAGTCACTCTTGTCTGACCCCTTGAGTATTGTTTCGACTCGTAGCCACTCTTCGCTAACCCCTTAAGTATTCTTATCACAAGCCACTCTTGGCTTGATGAGTACTCTTGGCACAAGCCACTTCTGGATTAATGAGTATTCTTGACACAAGTCATTTCTAGCTTGATGAGTATTCTTTCAGCTCGCAATCACTTCTGGTTGACCCCATTTAAGTGCTCTTTTCTCAATCCATTTCTGACTTAACCAAGTATTCTTTCATAAGCGACATTGACTTAAATGAATATAAGATGTAGAAGTTGTTTAAGTGGTGATCAACCAATCATAGGATTTTTCTCACTAGAGATGTTGATCATTTATTAACGTATATAATATTGATGTTCTCTCTTCTAGCTTGTTGAAATGAACACTAACTGACGGAGGACCATTTGAGAGAGTACACATTTGGCCCTTGACAAGGTCCATGGCTAGGAGAATTGAACAAGAACAGACATCCAAGAAGAAAACTATCCTCTTTTAGAGTGTAGATTATTAGGAATTCTTTCCACTCTTCTTAGTATTGTAGATAATTGTATAGTTTTAGTTTGTCTTGTAAATTTGTAGGATTTTTTTAAAGGCACATGTGAACCCTAATTGCACCTCAATTGGACCTTCTTGGATGGTCCAAAATCCTCAAAACCCTAGTCAACATTCGACCAACTACATAGGATGAAGCTAGGAGTTCCACACCTTATCAGAGTCTTCAACCCCATAGGTACAAGCATAAAAATCTCATAGCATAGGAACTCCCACTTAATGTGATAGCTCCCCAATGCTCTAAGCTCCCCTTGCATGAAATTCAAGAGAAACAAAATAGCAAAGAGCCAATACTAAGAGTATACAAAACATATAAGCTTATCTCGTAACAAATATGCATGCATTCTCCCCCTTGGGACATTATTAAACAAAAAATACGACCAAAATCATAGATAAAATGACATGTGCCAGAGAAAAGATAAGCATTGTTCAAACAAATCTATAATAATAAACTATGCTAAGTTGATAATAAATTATCCTAAACCTATTTCCAAAAAACACGACTCTCTGGAATAATAGATTATGCCTCATAATTGATTATTTTTCTTAGAAAACATAATATTAACGAATTTCATGTGTTTTTTTAATCTGTTATTTGGTTGTTGAATCCATTATTTCATTCAACTAATTGATTGTGTTGTGAATTAACAAATGAAAACATAAACTATAAACATAAAACAAAAATTGAAATGTGTAATATAAACATAAAGATTGACACTTATTCAACCATAAACTTAAATGCATGAAAGAAAATCCTAATCTTCACTCGATTATTCACTAAGTATACAGAAGATGAAGACATTCCATACAACACAGTAATAAGCTTAAAGAATGTTTTGAGCTTAGGGTCTGTGTGAACTTATCGTCTGATGAATATTTTACTTATTAAACAAAGTGAAAACTACATGGTGTTATATTGCATGTTATACGAAGCACTTGTGTTTTACATGGTTTGCTTGTTTTCATATGTCAATGTCTTTTAGATTAAGCTTCATCATGTCTCTCACTTTGTTGTGACAAACACTTTTTCTCTAACAAGATAACTCTATCTTAATCCTCCATTGTCTAAAGTCATTTTCACTAGAAACTTTTCAATGTCAAACTTGATAAACATGTCTTCAAATCTTACTCTTCTTACACTACAAAAAATCGTGTATGTGGTGGCATTTCTTTTATACAACGTCGATTATAAACGCCACTTTATACATGTGCGGCGTTTTCGAGAAACGCCATAGATCTAGGCACCACAATATATAAAATGGCGTTTTTTTCTATGTAAATAATGTCAATTGAATTGTCGTAATTATTTTTATTGCCAACAATAATAAATGATACCTCTGAACGTCATTATGAACGTTTTAATACGACGCTTATTATGGTCATATTATAATTAATGGTGAATGATAATATGTTAGTTCTAACTGTCGTAATTTTAATATTAAATAAAAAAAATATGCAGTATTTTATAATTATATATCCAGTTGTAATATATCCAGTAGTATTTAATAATTTATTAGATTTCATAATCATATATGTTACATACATATCCAATAGAAGAAAACTAAAATAACACAACTTTTGTAATAACAAAAGATCACATTAAAATATTTCATAGTGCAACATAACATAGTATATGTTCTAACAGAGTTCACAAAATATTATGTTCTAAGACACTATTACAACTTACTAAATTGTTCAAACCCACTTCCCTTACGAAATACCAAAAAAAACATATATATTTAATTTGCCTTGCTGCCTCCACTTGATCCTGCAATGTGATTTGGGGATGGAGCATCACTTGCAACATCTGATGCTTGAAATATTAACAGCAAAGAAAATTAAATACTGCAGCAGGATGTACATGTTAATACTATAGCAAAATTATTTGAGGCACTTACCAAACCAGGTGTCATTGCAGCAACATGTTCAGGTACATCCGATCTTGTAGCAATGTAGGCAAGCAAGGAATTCATCTGTTCTTTCAGAGCTGGAAGTTCAGTTTCCATCTTCGCTACCTTATCCTCAACTTGTGGTGAAGGTGCACTTGACGATTATAAGTACATTCACAAATTCACATTTTCTTTTTATTTTATTTTAAATTGATACTGTGTAAGCTTTTGATCATCAAGTTACACGCATTTGTCTCTTTCGAAAGCACAACTTACCCCAATGTCTGAAGCTTCATCAATGACATAGGTGTCATTTTTTCTCTTATGTGTGATCTTCCACAATTCAGTTCTCCCAATATTCCTACCAGTCTCAATTTTCTATATGTTCCAATAAAGATTATATAAGAAAATTCAAAAGTTAATGTATATATTGAAATTCGAATTTCAAAATTGAATGTAGAAATATACCAAATTATCCCTTCTTCTAGATAAAGACATAACACCACCAATGTGCGAAATAGTTTGCTTCTTCCTTATATCTCTATTTCTATTACATTGAGTCTACAAAATGGAAATTAAAAGTAATTAGTGAAATACAAATTTAATCCAAGCAGACTTATCAAGAGTGAGTGTTTACCACTATGGAAGGCTTGAGTCGATAATCAACAAACACAACCCATTGTTCCATGTTAAGACCTTCTGGAACATTCTTAATAAGGTCATTTCTGGTCAATAAAGGATCATAAAATTCATTCCAAAGCTTGCATCTGTACTCCTTTCAAAGTTTTCCAATTTTGAACATAACATCTCTTTTGGCCAAATCTTCATTTAGCTTGAAACAGAATCGTGACTTCAAATAAAACACAAGTTATTCCACATTTATTGACTAAAAATACAAGTTTATGCAGACTAGGTGCTATGAGACATTATTTAACTTGATCAAGATGTTAAACTTGACCATCCAACAAAAAATACAGAATAGGTGCTATGAGACATTATTTAAAATAAATGAGGGGTATTATTACCAAAATAAAAAATTCTGGGGTATCATCTAAAATATCTAGTTCTACTCCCGATAAACCAAGAAGCACCTAATCAAATAAAATAAGAGTAAATTACACTGACACTGAAGTTCCATCAAATTTGACCCGATACTTCTTAATTTTTAATTTTTACAATAATTCCTCTTAATTGTTTGAAAAAGACAGAAACTGTACTGAAATTCTTTAATTATTTGAAAAATATAACAATGTATACCTTATAAGGGAGATAGCTTAAAACATTTAAATTACGTGCAACCTCAAAAATTTATATGGTGTCAGTTTAATTTATTTACATGAAATCATTTTGTGTTAGAACATGACATCTGTTGGGTTTAGCAAAACATAAGACTTATTATAAAAGAGTTATGAACCTAAACTAAAACTTTTGAGACTAATCACTAAGTTGAAATATATGAAGTTAGAGACTCAGCTGAAAGAGACCTAGCTACAGACTGAACAAATGAAAGATGAAGAAGTAAAAGCAATATAAAGAAAAGCCATAATTAAAAAAAGTAGTAAATTAGAAACAATCAAACATAATTATATAAAAAAAAAGAAGTACCAGAATTCATCTCTTAAATATTCTAATTTTGCATTCAGTTTTCGCACAAATCGTTAACCTACAACGAGAACTTATTTTTTGTAAAGCATAAAAACATTAAAGGGAAAAAGTCAAATAAAAGATTACAGAGACATGAAATAGAGTTAGGAAAAAGCGAATGTTATGGAAGAGAGAGGGAGCGAGAGAAATAGAAGGATGAATAATGAGGAAGAAAGAGAGAAGAGATACCTTGCCATTAACTTTGTTATTGAGGACAGGGAGAATAGCAGGATAAACACGACCTTTGATCTTAAACCTGTGACTGCAATCAAATACCAATTCAGACAAACACAAAAGTTTGTTACGAAAGGTCTAAAAAGTGATTATGGAAGGATTTGAAAGATTTTGAGGGTTTCAGTTTGGAGGGAACTTGTTCATTGGAAAAGTTTGGGGGAACGAAATTTTGCTTTTCATTAGTTTTGAGGAAAGCTTTGCATTTTCATTTTGAGGGAATAAAAATTGCACACATGTCAAAAAATGATATTATGTATAAAGCGGCATTTGTAAATGTCGTTTTTTAAACTTAAAATGTGGCATTCATTAAAATGTCGTTTTATATAATATAATATGACACTTTTTTTGAAATGTCATATTAAAATTGTCACCACGTACACGATTTTTTGTAGTGTTAGCTTTTCTTTATATCTCCGAAAACAACACCAATTGTTGAGTCGCACAACAATAACAAGAATAAAAGAAAGAAGCTATATTATAGTAGAAGGTTCTATCCACGTAGCATATGTATCAATATAACATATTCCAAAGAGCATAATACGTCTATGTATATAAAAATAAGGAATAACAAAAAAAAAAGAGAGATAGATAACAGTCTAACTAAATTTTAATTTTAATACTTCTAAACGTTATTTAATAGATGGTCTCGAGTACTTGTGATAATGATAAGAGCATCACATATAGAATTCTTAAAAAAACGTGTTTCAAAATATCCTATACTCATTTAATATCAGTTTTGAAAAATATTTCCAGTAATAGTTGATTTTCCAACAATATAAGCCTTCATATTTACTAGATTTGTTTCACGTTTCCATGTTAAAAGGTGGGTATCTTGTATTTTCATGAGAATGGAAGTTATAGATTAACTATCACTCTCCATGGAGAAATAATGTCTTTTCTTACGACGAGTGTTTCTTAGAAAGGAAATCTGTATTGTCCACAAGATACGATAGCTTCTACTAAAAAAAGGTGAATCACTTAAGTTTTTCCAATCACAACTTTGAACAAGTGTCAATCAATATAAGCACGTGATTCTTCTTATTTTATAATATTGTAAGTGCTTAAATCCCTTGCATTGCAAGGGGAAAAATTAAGAAAAGTGGTAACATTAGTTATCAGAACTGATTTTTAGGAGCTGTACAAACTAAAAGATTATTGTAAACAAATTCATGATATGGCAGGACCCCGGGGTGCACTTTGCCATTCTCTTTTCCAATTTCAAGTTTGTTGTTACACACTATAAATAGTCACTTTTCATGTTGATTCAAGATTGATGTGTCTTCTTCTCATTCATTTGTTTAAATGGATGAACAACGGATCCAAAATGAAGCACAAAAGGTCCACTAATCTGACAAAAACTGTGACAGTTAATCTACAAGGAAATTTCCATATCATGGCATTCATACAAACCAAGCAAAGGAAAACCAATTTAAGATCCAGGCACAAACTTGGTGGCATAGACCCAAGCATTATTAGTCACAGGGTTGTCAAGGTGATCCAAAAGGTTCTCAAGTGGTCCTTTGCCAGTGACAATGGCTTGGACAAAGAAGCCAAACATGGAGAACATGGCCAGCCTTCCATTCTTGATCTCCTTAACCTTTAGCTCAGCAAAAGTGACAGGGTCATCAGCCAGGCCAAGAGGGTCAAAGTACTGGCCACCAGGGTAGAGGTCATTGCCCTCTCCTACACCAGGAAGGCCATTGATGCGGAATCCTTCAACAAGACCCATCAGCACAACTTGGAAGCCTAGCACTGCCAAGATGCTTTGTGCATGCACAAGGTTGGGGTTCCCCAAATAGTCTAGGCCACCTTCTGAGAATATTTGAGCTCCTGCTTTGAACCAAACTGGCTCCTTGAAGTCCACTCTCACCCACTTCTCAAGCACTTCTGGGGTGATGCATCCTAGTGCTCCAAGCATAGCCCAACGCCCATGGATCACCTTGTTTCAGATAACAATTCAGTGTGTCTCAACATGGCATATTAAATAAATGAGAAACTATATTTGGTTTTAATGATTTCTTTAAGGGTTGAATTCTCTTAGAATTGCTATAGTTTTCTCAATTTTGGTTTGGTTCCTATACTTGGAGCATTTTCGGTTTCAAATCTTGGATGTGATTTTCACATCTTGGAGCTAATAGTTATAGTTTTCGCATCCACAATGTAATTTCTTACTTCTCAAAAGATTACCAAACATGCTATAAGAAGTTTGGTTGAATCCCTGAGGTTTTTTCTTAAAGAATTAGTCTTGCTGTGGTATCAAAAACAAAGTAAGTGCGTAAGGATAGGATCTAAACATATTATAGCCACTGAAAGACCAAACTTTTGAAATACAGGACCAGGACCAAAATAAAAATTGACAAAAAGATTACAAGAACTAAAACTGAATTTTTACTGCAAAGAGCAATTGATGTTGTGGAACCTTATAGCTAGCTGTTAAAGCAAATATTTTTCATGTTAAAGAAACTTGATGAATGGTGTGTTTATGCTCACATGAAACCTAATGTAATTTGGTCCTATGAACAAGTGAAATCTTTTTCATAACATTTTAAGCAAAAATAACTGACCTCAAGAGCCCTGTTCTTGGCAAATGCTTCAGGGTCAGCAGACAACCCAGCAGTGTCCCATCCATAGTCCCCTGGGAATTCTCCAGTCAAATATGAAGGAGTCTGAGCTGAAAAGGGTCCCAAGTATTTCACTCTATCTGGCCCATACCACAATTCATTTCCCTGCTCACTCATCAACACAAATACACTACATAAGCCACACAACACATCCCAAACACTAAAAGCATATGAAAAAAGTTCCTCCTTTTTTTCTAAGTATGATAGGAAGTTAGTTTTATACCAGAGTATCTAAACAAATCCAAATTGTAACTTGCTAAGAAAATTCTCCTAAACTGTCAATAGTATACTGATGACTGACACAATTGGTAATATACTCTCACATACTTTCCAGTTATCTCACATACTTTCCAGTTACACCTTGATAATAATTAACAAATCTAAACTTACAATTTGGTGATAAACTCTTACCAAAAACATAACTACAACAATATTAGGAAACCAAACCCTATGTAATACACACACACACACACATATATATATATATATATATGGAAAGTACCATGGTGTATTTCCCAGGTCCCATGGAGACAACATCTCTAAGAGGATTGGCATTGGTTCCCCTACTTTGGCCAAGGAAAGGTGTTGGTTTAAGGACAGTGCTAGTGCTTGCTGAGGCTGCCATTAATGTTGCTGCCATGGCTTCCAAGTACTTTTCTTCAGCTAAAACTTGAAACCTTAAACTTGCTTAAATAGAAGGAGACTACAAGAATGGTTCAACAGAAGCTGGTAGAAACTGGGAAGAGGTTGTGTGCATGAAGCAATGTATGTAGGGAAAGAAAATCTGAGGGATATGAGTGGTTACAAGCACAAGAATGTCTTGGCATTTTTGTGGTGGGGACTGTGTTGTTTGGATCAACCAATGAGAAGGCTTCAAAAGATTTATAGAATCTCCTACTCCTCTTTCTATCCACATTTTATCCTTTGCTTAACAATAATATAAAAAAAAATGTTTGTCTTATTTCTGTATGTATATTTAGAAAATGTATTTTATGAGAGCTTTATTAAATAAAAATAAGATAAAGTCGCTAGCAAAATTCGCATAAAAAATAAGTTAAAGAATATGCTGTCAGAAATTTTATTTTCAAAAATTTGTGATTGATCAAGCTATACAATCATTATGCTCATTATTTTTCTGTTTTCTTTTTATTTGAATTTTTTTACTGAATGTTGATTATAATGAAGAAGCAGCTGTCCACATATTTTTCACTTGAAAACAAAAAAAAAAGTACATATATATATTTAAACAGAGAAAAAGGAACCGTTCAGGTTTTTTTCAAGAAATCAAATAAAATGTGGGTGAGAGCGGTTATTTGAACTGAATACGCAGTATTCTTATTTAGACCTTCAGTCGTTTCTAATTGAACAATCTTACTAATAATATATCTTAAATGAATCTTACAATACTAAATATTTTTGTGTTTTTATCAAAATGATTTTAAACTTTCTAAATACTTTAGACCTTCAGTCCTTTCTAATTGAACAATCTTACTAATAATATATCTTAAATGAATCTTACAATACTAAATATTTTTGTGTTTTTATCAAAATGATTTTAAACTTTCTAAATACGAAATCACCGATAACATGTTCAGATGAATTTTCCCTTTAGCACTTGTAATATAAAAATATAACAAAATATAATTTTTTTACAATAATCTTTTTGAAATATTTTTTTAATATTTAGCTAAGCTGTCAATATTTGTTTGTTAAAGAAACAGCTTTTTTTTTATTTTGAAATAATAAATTAGACAAACAGAAAATGTGAAGTCCACGCTCATTCCATGTTCTTTTTCCCCTTTTTTTTTCTTAAAAAAATTAACAGAAATTTTTTCATTAAATATTAAAAGAAAATCTGTGAGTTGAATTCTTGATTTTATTATGAGAACAAACCAAAACTTTTTATGACACAAAAGGTATGTTAACTAAGTTGATTAAAATTAGATAATTTAAGAATTGAAGATATTTTGATGATAAATATTGAAGACCTTGAAGATTTTATATTGTGTGTTAGAACGTAATTCCTTAAATGTGTGTGTTGCATGTAAGAAAGGCATAAATTTAAGATAAAATAAATAAATAAAAGTTATACCACCTTAAATAATTTTCGAAAGTGTTTTAAAAAGGGGTTAAGAAAAGTTTGTAAGAACTAATCTTACAATAATAATAATCAATTATCATGAGTTGAAAATTGATTATCATTACTATTAATAGATTATGGATTTGTCAGCCCAAATTATTTCCTAATCTTATTTTTGTTGATAATCAATATATCTCTTCAAATAATCAATTAGGTGCTTATCATTCTATTTTCAAAAACCCTTAATTGTATTGTTAATCAATTAGATTTTATCATAACGGACTATTCTTTTAGTTGTCTTTAAATCTATTATTCTTTGCAATTAACTTTTACATACTTGCGCCAATAATTGATTAAATGAAGCAATATTTAATTATATTGTTTCAAAATATATTTCCAAAAAATAACTAAGAATGATGTCATCAATTATCTCTTCACATAATTGATTAAGTTACAATTGAAATGTCTTTATAAATAGTTTTTGTATCTTTACACAAAAGCTCAAACATTTTTATATATAAAAGAAAATAATAAAATAATAAAAAAAACTATCAAGAAATGTTCTAAGAACATTGTATATGATAAATCATCTGCGTATTGAATATTTGCTTATTTTGCTTGATTGAATCTTTAGTATCCATTATATACAAGTGATATTTTTCTTGTTTCTTTTGTTGATCTGTAGTTTACTTACTATAGGTATGTTTGTATATAGTTTTTACAAGGATATTGTGATATCTCATTAGTGTTTTTTAAGAGATTCTAAATTGCACTATTTGAAAATATGGTTACGTACTTGAGAGATGTATTTTACAATCATTTTAAGGTAAGTGATTGATATTGGATTTAGAATTAAAAAGATTCGAACTAATCTAAAAAGATATTGTCTTGTATAATCTATCTGTCCCTCTATAGTTTTGTCATCTTTTTCTTTAATTGTAAGAAAATATAATTTGAAGAATTTATGAATAAATCAAAAGTTTTAAAAATAACCAATTCATCCAATTAATAGATTAAAGTTAAAAAGATAATCCCCCTTCAGCCCATATTTTGTTTCCAAAATATTGCCCAATGAAAAGAGGAATACGAAGAGTGCTACACATGAAACACCAATGTCTCCATCATTGGCATTGAGATGAAAGAATTGATTTTGTAATGGTTAAAATGTACTCATACCTAAAAGGCATACATACTAGAGGTATGCCAACAATTACAACAATACCCCATCCTAGGTTGATTACATGAATCACAAAGTTAAATCCTCAAACATTTCTATTTACCATGACGTATTACAGTAATTTCATCCAAAATCATCTGTACATTACACGCAAGAGTAAGGAAAACTATATGCACTAACCCAGAAAACAATTTACCCCTACCCTTTCATTTACTTACATCAATGCTAGCATGCTACTCATGGTTTTAAGTCGTGGACCTAGAACCTAGATGTTATTCCTTTCTGTACACTAACTTACTTGAGCTATATCAATTCCATCAGGGTATTTGAATGTATCAGCTGCACCAAATTTGCGCCGTTCTTCCCAATCTTCTTGATGTTCTTCATCACTGCTATCATCTTCTTCCCGGTCAACGGAAGGTGAGGAGGGATCATACATACTTTTAGAACGGCACAATGGGGTGGCAAGCATGCTAACTTGACCATGGTGTGATATCTCAACAACAACTGTGTCATCATCTTTTGGGAGGGGTTGTTTCCATGGCTCTCCATCAATTCTCATGAATGTGCAGTCAGCTGCACCCTTGTGAAACTCAAATCGGATTCTGCTTGTCTGCATGGTGAGAGCAGCATAGAAACGTAAGTTTGAGCAAAAAAACAGGGAGGTAGGACAACATAAATCGCTTGTTCTCTTGTTTAAATCCCTATTTGCTCAATAGAAAAGTTGGAATAGTTAAAAACAACTCTATTTGTTTTAAATTTTGTTTAACAGTGACCGTTTGCATTTGGAATGGAAAAATAATTTCTATTTTTGTTTTCATTACAAAAATATTTTCTCACTTTATTTTTTATTAAAAAAATGAAATTGTCTAGAATACACTAAAGAAAATTGCAAATATGTTTAATTTAATAAAATGTTTTCAATTCTTCACTTTAATTAATAAAAATGTCACCTCATTTTTACTTTACCTTGTGTTTTCAAATAAGTTTTTTCTTAAAAAAAGAAGTAAACAAGTCCAAAGAGTTGTTTTCATTATTTCGTATACAAACTTTTGTAGTTAAGTGGAAAACATTTTGTCAAATCAAGTGATTAAAAATGAGAAGAGAGAAAAGGTTTTGTCATATATCTTTGCTGAAGAAGGCACCAAAGTGACAGGTGATTTCCTCGGACAAAGATTAAGCAAGATGCAATGGCTTCTAAAAGAAAGGGTCATGCCCATTATTCTAAATTTCATATTTAGAGAAAAATGCGCTAAATACTATTTTCAATCTTTTTTATATTTTGACGTTTTTCGTTTTGATATATTAAATTTTGAAACTTTAATTTAATAAAATTTATATTTTAAAATGCGTATTTGGATCTTTCGAACTATTGATTAAAGTTAATAATGTTAACTGAAGTTAAAAGTGTTCTAAAAATTTCAATTTAATATTTTTTTATTTTTAAGAAGGTTTGTTTTATTTTTAATATTCATTTTAATCTTTTATAATTAAAACATTAAATAAGTTAACGGACACGTAACTTTGTTACCTATTCACTATTTTTATTAAAAGTTATTTTTTCTAAACCTAAAGTATCATAAAATTTAATGTAAAGAAAACCTAGAAAGAAAAAAAAAAATATAAAGAAATAGAAGGAGCATTTTTATTACGTCTTAGGCCGTCCCATCATATATATTATATACTAAGAAGAAAATAATAACTGCTGGGGTATGATCATAAAACCAACTTGTCCTTACCTGTGCCAAACGAGTTCCATGTCCATTTGGTGCAAGCAAAACAAGACCATGCCAAGCATCTCTAAAACCAACTACCTCAAATAGGCCATCATCCACATAGGGAAGAGTCAGGTCCCTCTGAAAGGAAAAATTATATAGAATGTTTTATTAGAATCCTCATACGTAATAAATTATGTCCAAGTTCTTAACAAGTATGCTCCTACAAGATTCTTGGAACGTGAGGAAAAGAGATAGATGAAATTTGGCACTTACATAAATTGATTTCTTCCTATTTGGTTTTCCCCAAGGATCGAGTCCACCAGAAAAGCTGGGCAAGTTGAGGCAAACTATTGACCGGATGCTGTATATGAGATTAAACGTTTGAATTAGTATGAAGATTCATAAAATTATACCAAGGTTACAGGCCTTGTTTACCTTCTTCTTTAGCGTTATTCCTACATCTTATGTTGTTACCTTTTTCAGACATACCTTATATAAATATTTTTATTTGGTAGAAACGAAATGCTCCATATGTAAAAGAAATTTTCACATCTATGGCTAGTAAATCTTAATAGAGAAATCCAAGGAGACTGATATTTTCTTATGTATGAAATCTTAAGGGAAGCCAAATTGCATTACCAAAATAAATTGGATAAAAATGAAAAATGAGTCTTCATAAAAAGTGTCACCTGCGAGGTATGTGGAGATCTTCCCAATGACCATTTTTCATTATCTTAACCTTTGCCAGCTGAGCTATATTCCTGTGTCAAAATTTAATCATTCTGAATTAGACTACCACAAGATAAATTGCAAACTCAACACCACATAATTCAGAAAGGAAAAAGACAACGAAAAACAGAAATATTCCAGCAGAAACTAGCATTTCTTGTTTACAACTACAAACTGACTCGAGACATTATAAGCATTGCATCGCCATTGAACCATATTAAAATTCAACTTATCCTTTTCTCAGCTAGTATCAAAGAACCGTAAGTATTCAGCAAATATTTGAGGGAATTTTCATAACTTATAACGGGTTTGGCTTTAGTATATTCTAGACCTGACTATAATGAGCTCGTACAAAAAATTTAAATGGATAAACAAAAAGGACATTCCATACTAGATTTAGAAATTCAAACCCTTTTTCTGTATGTGCACCAAGGCGAAGGCTTTCCCCGAACCTATCGACAGAGACTAATTTCTTTCTTAGAAGAGATTACCAAAGTGTGTTTTGCCTCTCTCAACTAAGAGATTAACAAACTATGCTTAAAGAATCCAAGTATCTAACAACTGTGTTAGACCTTGTTGGTTGAAATTAAAACTATACCTCAGTATAATGAGGTGGAGGACTGGTCAAAAAATTTAAATGGATAAGGCAAAAGGGAAATTTCATTCTACTGGATCACTTCTCGTTTTCTTAAAATAAAATTTATGTTGCTCACTCTATCTTCACAACAGTGACGATACGTAAATGCTGCCAGTACACAGCATCAGCGTATGAACAAAAACCAGGTTTATTTACACCAAACAAAGCTCCGCCCTTGCAAGGGAATGGTTGTATTGTAACACCCAACTTAGTAAAATGTTATTAGTAAATGTCTTTCAAATAAATAAATTGTACTAATTTTTTTCCAGAATAAACTCGAAAGATAAGTTTGGTGCCTCTTTAGTAACTAACCGTGAAGATTGAAAGAGAGACGAAAAGAACCACCCTTGTGAACATCCAAGCTTCAGATAGGCACTCTGGTTAACAGAAGAAAGGCATGATGAGAGAGGGCTAATTATTGACAATAGTACGAAGTTTCACCCCTAACTTATACCAAACATATCCCATACAGCTTCAAAATCTATTATTGATTTGATTAAATGAGAAGTAATAGGTTTCTAAGACCTCCACAAATTTTTCAGTTACTTTATAATTGAAATTTGTCTTGAATGGATATGCAGGACACTCAAACTGAAGAGGATAAAAATTGAACATTTTAAGTAACTTCAGATGCATAATATTTCGTCCATGTCTATCAGGTAAATGGCTCAGCTAATTTGGCAAAAGCATAACAGGCAAAAAGCTATTAGATTTCGAGTTTATACACTGAAAATTTACTACCACCATCTACACATATTTCGTATTTATCAGAAAATCATATTGAGCTTGGATGGCTATAATATCCAAATATCTAGTACAGCTGTACGGACAATGAAATGGAAGCAAAACTGAAAATATGAAAGCAATGTATCGCTCCTGTATCACATGTTATATTGAGCAATTTGGTACCTGATTATATAACTGATTTTTAAACTTTTCTGGATGTAACTTCCTCTCAGAATGAAATGCATAAGATACTTGAGCATCCATTCCTGCATAGAACACATACACAATTTTAGGGCTTAAAACTAAATTTATTTTGACCCAGAGGCAATGCTTTGGTTACGCAACTTCTGCACTTCTGCAGCTCAAAACTTTTTTCCAATGTACTTGTCACCCCCACCCAAACAGTTTAAAAACAAGTCTGCTTCTCTTACCCATGCTAAAGTAGTTCCAAAATCCCCCACGGTAAGTGTGGTAACCGTCCTGTAAACAGACAATTCACTGATAAGCATACACGGAATGTCCAGACTCCTTACAATAAATGAAAATATCAAGGACTTGCAAAGAAGAAAAGCTAAAGAATAAAAGCATAGCACTGCAGTTGCCTGATTCGATTATGAATCACTTCTCTACCACTTTTATATTCAAGTGATTACAAGATAATCATTAAAATCATATGCCTGCCATAGTAAGCTCTTCTAATTGTATTTGATGACATTATAAAAGCTCTATAGATGTCTACCATACATTTTATAAAGCGTCCAAATTGACGGATGACAACTATTTGATGGTGGTTAATCACAAGTCATATTTCTGACAAGCGAGCCAGAAATTGTCTATTTTTTTCATAAAAGAAGAAACTAACCGAAATTAATAATAGTAAATATTAACTTATTTTTCATCAAATGATTAAGAACTCTGTTGCTTCACAAGCATCTTTAATTTCATTAATAATCTCTTTATTGGCATTTCCAAGACTACAGATTTATCGGCACAAATATGTACAGGCATCAGCAATGAAAAGGGAAAAAAATACATATAACTCACCATGTTAAGCTTATCTGTTGAACAGACACGATGAAATGCATGCATAGCGTGAGGCAGCTCAAGGGGTGCAATAGGGTCACATGAACCTTCTTTTGGAGCCTTCATTCTCATTACAATATGCCAGCTGTAAAAAAAATTAGCAGTCAAAGAAATTATTCAGTTGCAAAATAACTGATAAAAGATGGTAAATATGTCATGTTCTTCTTCTGTACATGCTTCAATCCTACATGGAAATGCAGGATGTAGAGGAAAACAGAGCAGCCAGTATCCTAATTCTACATTAGCAACAAAGAGAAAACCACAGGTATATATTTGATCAGGAGGCGACAAGGTTAATGGATGTAAAATTAACATCGTTAACATCTAAAAAAATCAACGACGTTAAACCTTAAAATAAACTAATGGCATAATAAACCCAATACATGATATGTTTTACCCTTAAAAACATAGCCAATTGCACAACATGCCTAATTTTGATCCAGACCTCTATTATTCTGAGAGAAATCAAGAATGCTACTGAAGGCAAAAATAAAAATCCTATATTCATTTCTTTTAAAGTACATCATATCGTGAAACCTTAGTGTTGAATAGGTAATACTACAGTAAAATAAGGGAGGACAAGGAAGGGAAATATCTTAAACATGAGACAAAAAACGTACACTATACAAATGCTAAAATACTTGAAGCCTATCATCAAAACAAACAGTTTCTCTCACATGTCTCGGACACAAGTCTTACAAATGCTCATGCAACTTCTGAAGTCAGAACACTTCTAGACATTTAAAGCAAAGTTCCACTGAATGCTTTCAGCAACGATGTATTGAATATAGTATACATTTATGCAAGTGCACGTAAGAAGTTTCAATAAATTTGAAAATTCAAATAAAACGAGTAGATACCTGTCTATTTTCATTTGCTTTGCCGCTTTTACATCCTTTAGGAATGACGTCACTGATTGAAGATCCGTGGTTGGATTTTTCTTTCCCTGTAAAAAATAGTAAATCATGCTCAGCACATGTACAACTCATGCACTGTTTCCATCAAAGAATAAAACTTTGCAATTGACCCTTGTTAAAAAGGAAGTTAGCTCCTAATGTATTGGGTTATTAATATTTTATAAAAAATTATAAAACACCCAAACCCACACCCACATGCAATAAATTGATAATTGATGTACATTGCAAAATGTCCAAGAAAAAAAAAAATCCAGTAAACAACCAGACATACTTTGTACCACTGTAATCAAAGCATCCAATTCACACCTTAAGGATTAGCGTTGTAATTGAAAATTGGAATTGCAATTTGACATATAAGATTCATACTATAAAATGACCATAAAAATGTAAACGAAAATTACTACTGATCTATAACTAGTCAAAGAAATGTCAAACTGCGTGAATTGAGATCGACATGCTCATTAATAAGAGCATAAACAAAACGAAAACTGATCCAAGTAATCATGAAATTTACATAGTTCAGCAGACAGAATAGAAAGTTTAATAAAATACCCATCCAAACGCAAAGGGAAGATTATTTCCCGTCCCCAATGGCACCGTTGCAATTGGTGGAGGATGAGGTAATTTAAGGTCAGATACAACTCCAAGAAGCCAGCTAGCAGTACCATCTCCACCTGCAACCTGATTTTCCAGAATACATTAGAAACAAATACTAATCAAAGATCATCAGATAATTAAACTATAACAACTTGAATCTTCTTCCTTGCTACAAGAAATTAGAGATCACTGCGCAGCAATCATCTTACAATTATTCTCAATCTATTCTGAATTTCAGCTGCAAAATTATCCCCATTGTGCTTGAGCGTTTCCAAAGTAGCATAAAGCCTCTGCAGAACCTTATCCGGAGCATTTTTTCCCAAATCAAAAACCTGGTACATAAGTTAGATTAAATTGTCTTTCCATCAAACAGGTTGTCCCACCTTAGAAAAAAAACTCAGATAATGTGCCCACTTGCTAAAAAATAAAAGAAGACAAAAACAGGAAAAAAACAGTTTACCTGGTTTTTGTTAAGAAGTTTCCTATAGGAAACAAGAAGCTCCCCTCCAAGCTGGCCACCACTTTTGGAGTTTATGAAAACAATCACAGGGCACGCAGGTACATGCGGGACACTTCTTCCCTCAGATCCTGGCACTAATATGTAATCCGGAATACAGAACTCCCACAAAGTTCTATCATAACTACCATCACCCATTGCTATTTCCTGACTGCATGTTTTTATCACCAAAAGAAAAAACATTCAAATTCAATATAAAAGGGCAACAAAACTTTCATATAACGTTCTTTAATAATTGAAATTTCACCCAATTTATGATGTTAATGCAAAATTTTTGCTATTAGCTTTACAATTACGGTTGGTAAAAAGGACTAAAATCACTTATGAGCTGTATCTAAGTTCTTTCCATATAAATTTTCAAGTAATTAAAAAAAACCTAATGAAATAAATTGAAACTTTAAAAATTAAAACAAAAACAACACAGTAATGACGATCCATCAATATGTAATTCGAAGTACAAAACAAAACTACCTCGACTTTCTACAGTAATTACCATCACCCACTGCCATTTCACAACTGCGTATTTTTGTCACACAACAAAATGCAATTCAAATTAAAATATATAAATTGGAACATAACCAAATATTCTTCCATCAAAACTAGAGTTTCACTTAACTCAATTTTCCGTAGGAATTAAGAAAGTGAAATTCTAATTCGAATTAAAAACCACTACCGAAAAGCACTGAGGGAGCTGCCTCTAAGTTTTTCCCTACAAATTTTCAAGTAATTGAAAAAAAAAAAAAAAAAAAAAAAAAAACATCCTAACACGCCCAAGTAAAAATAAATAATAAAAAATTAGAAAGTTGAAAATTAAAAACAAAATAAACAAAACAAAAGCAACACGGTAATGACGATCCACCACCACCTCCTAACGAGGAAACGAAAAACCGAACGCTGGCAATCTCTCGCCACCATTTCCCTCAAACGACGCGAAAGACAGTTACGCGTGTCGTTTTGCTACTTCGGCCAACGCAGCAAAGTTAAACAAACCAAACATACACAACAAAAGAGAATGAGCTTTTAACGAAACCAACAGTCTTTGACTTGAACTTTTCACAGAACCGGATTCGGCAAAAGCGAAAACAAAAGCTAATTTATTCGGTGTGCCAAACAGGAGCTTGCGCCCATAGTACGAACAGGAATCACGCAACGTATGTGAGCAGTGCGCAGATATTTGAAAAGGAAAAAAGAAGAAGATGCCTTACCGAAACGGTGCCGTATAAGCGTGATGAGTTGCTTTTGTAACGAGATGTTCAGAGCGATCCAAAGAAACAGTGTTTGGTTTGTTTAGCTTACGAAGCAAGAGGAGATTCGTTCGAAAAGATCTAAGGAATGCGCGTAGAGAAGAAATGTGAAGGTTGATGAATACTGTGAAGGATTAAGTTTATATACACGAAAAGGTGAAGGTTGAATGTGACAGGGGAAGATGGAGGCTTTCAAACAATGAGATTAATGCAAGGTTTTGCCACGTCAGGCCACGGTTTTTCAGTGGGCCCCACGGTCCAACGGAACTGTGTGACGTGGAAATTTCCTAACTCTTTTTTCCTTTTGTTTTCTTTCTCTTCTACGTATAAAAAGAGACAGAAATGGAATGTATAAAAAGAAAAAACAAGACAGTAAAGATGCGTTTAAAATCTTTGTATATTGGACAAAAAAAATTAAATTAATTATTATTACAGTTAATAATAATTTTTATATTTTTGTATTGACAAAATTTAGCTGTCAATTGTTACTTTTTCTTTTTTATTTATGATTATTAAATTAGATAGGACGGTTTGACGGTAAAACTGGTGTCCAGTTTGATCGGGTAGTGTTTATTTTGAAAATAAATTTTAAATATTTTATTTGAATTTAAAATAAATAATAATTGTGAGTTACTTTTACTTAAATTAATTATTGTTAGAGCTTCAATTTAGACGAATAAAAGTGTAATGATAAATAAAATACAAATTTTTGTACAAATAGTAAAACTCACCGAGTCAACTTAAACACCCACCTAAAAGTTAGAGAAAATATAGTAAAATTTAATAAGGGATATATACAAACCATTTAACATTTTAAAATATAATTTAGTATATGTATCTCAATATCTGTATAAATGTGTATGTGGTTAAGTGAGTGTGTATATATCTTCAATTCGTATCAAATGTGTTTTAATTGATTAGGTTTTTTGTCGCTTTTGACTAACTTAAATATAAGTTATTTTTTCACTGTTCTAATATTTTGTATTTATATTTTTTTTACTATGCAATTCGGTACAGAATTTAAATGAAATGTAGTTATTATTAGTGATCTAGTATTAAATCTTAACGATCTAATAAATAATGTCCATAGTCGAATATCGATTGTAGAGAATGTCAGTTTGTTTGGCCTGCTGTTTTTAATAATTGTTATAGGCCCCTGAATTGGGTCGCGACCCAATTTCATGACGGGCGCATGTTCATTCAATTTTTACGTCATAAGTGGACTACTTCTCACACTTCAGTTATCTGATTTTGGGCCTAAAACTCATCCCGTGGCCCAGACTAGACAAAAGGTATTGGCGAACATATATAAATCTTAAAGCTAATGTAGACATAAATAATATTCTCTTAGTTTGTAAGGAATGTTTTCACGACGAAACTTGGCTTGCCCTTAAGGTATCATCATGATCCGAACCAGAACAATGGTGCACGTCCATCACCGCAACATCAACAACAATATCTCTCTTAGAATGAGACTTAGGAATAACTTCATGTTGTGAAGACACAACATCCTCATGATTAATCACTTAAACTTTTGGCACAAGTCGCTACTTTGGTTTTAAATTTTGTTCACTATGCTCTCACTACTCCTACAACAAGAAACCTAATGTCATATCATTTTTCAAAATGAACAAAGAGGAGGAAGTCTTTCATATTCTATATTTGCAATAAAATAAAAATTATGACGCTCTAGCAAAAGTTATTGGGGCAAGATAGAGAGAAGATCAACATCCACTAAAACCCGATAAATAAGTCTCTCATTTTTTCATGGTGCAGTCATTTAACACTAGAGGAGTCTCAATCCCACTTGGAATTGAGAATATTTCCTTCAGTTGCTCATATTCCATGCATAAGCCTTACACACGAACCCAACATTGAGCTTTAGTCAATTTCATGGAAATAGAAACAAAATCTTTGGTCCATGCAAATGTGAGAGAAAGACCTAAAGACAAACTTTAGGATCCAACAACCAAACCACGTCTCATATTTTCAAGAGAGGAAAATTCGAACTCATAAAAACTCTTACTCGAAGAAATCACTTTCCACGACACTAGAGAACTCCATGTCGTACTCAACTTCTTACAAAGATCCATATGTGTGAGAGGTTTGTCTCATTTTTTTAACAGGACTCTGTCATGTAAATAATTTTTACAGTCATCCAGCTCCACTAGATACACATCCTTAAGGATTTGGACAGTGACCATCTCACCATTAATGCATGGAGATTGAAGTTGAGAAAAAGGTATATTGCATACATTATCTAAAGCTCGAGCAAAAGTTTTTCATTGTCCCCAAGTAGACTTTATCAGTGGCTTAGAAACTTTATGACCTTGTAGGCACACCCAAGGCATTTCGAAACCTACAGGAGAAGAACCCATGTGGTCAAGGCCCCAAAAGTGAACTTAGGACAAGTTAATTGTATCATTATTTATATGTTTTACTTTAGCCATTACTTATTTATTTTAATGTGTCATTTAATCAGGGAGAGAGCATAATAAAAATGAATTAGATGCTTGAACCTCACATGATTCCTAGATTTTTGTATAATCCATATAATGCAAGTAACAATAGCAAGCCTAATCTCAGAAACAATAGGACTCTCAAGGTTAGAAATAAATCTTATAACATCTTCATTAGATGAACAAATAAAGTTAGAAAAAAAATATGAGAAATCTCATACCAAAGCCTATTAGAATAATAGAATCAAAGAATAAAGGGTGTTTTGTCTCCTCAATTGCATTACATAAGTTACACATAGAAAAAGAAGAAAAATGTTGAGATTGAATATGATTATCATTTGGAAACCTATTATGAAGAAGTTTCCAAATAATGATGTCTTAACTAAGTAATATTAGAAGATCAAATCAAAATACTCTAAGAGTGTGATTCGTAACTACCTTGAAAAAAAACCTGAATAAATTTCATATTAAGAATCATTCATGGTCGAAATAGAATGCTCTTTTTCATTAGTTATGATCCTAAATTTTGAAAAGCAAATATATACATCAAAGAATTAGAAATATATCAAGTATTGTCATTTCAAGTATCAACAAATTTTATAATCATCTCAATCTCTCATAACAATAAATCTTTAAAATTTGAGATAAATGTTTATCCAACAACCAAAAATCATTCTAAAAATTAACAATTTATCTTAGAAGAGATAGATAAAGACTTAAAGATACAAGTCTATGAAAACTTTTATTAAAAAATCTAACAAATATCAACTAAGACCATTTTATAGTAGTGTATAGTCAAAATTCCAAGCATATATATGAAATTATGCTTTCCAATATTAATAACTAGATCAAATCCACATTCATATTTACGAAGACCTAAAGAACTCTACTTCAAAATTCTCTCTAAGTCTAAATATAATTTTCAATACATTTTTTCACCTCTTTAGAAAGATTGATGGGTCATTTGTACACTTAAAAACTATAAATAATGTTACTTACCATCATAAACTTAACCAATTGCAATTTACCCATAAACTACTTTAAATATAGACACACCATGATAATTGAAAAGTTAATTTTTTTTCTTCTTGACTTTCAAAAATGATTTTTTTTTTCTCTTATCAATGTCGATGTTAGACTTGATGTTGAGGTGACTAAGGACATCTACCTCATGCATGTGTAAAATAATGATGTAGAAAAACACTTTTAAATAATTTTGACTAAAAATATTTTGTAGTCTTTAAACTTTGGATCAAACTTTATTTTAGTTTCCAAATTTAGAAGTGATATTTTAGTCTCTCAAACATAAAATTAACATTTTTAATCCCTCAAAATTAAATATAATTTTGCTAGTCCTTTAAATTTAGAAACACCTTTTTATTCTCCTAGTAGTTTTTTTAAGATTCATAATTTTAAAATAATCTATTTTTATTTTCGAAGTTGACATTGTTGAAAATTATTTGATATAAGTAACACGTGTTTAATTTGAAGGAAAAAAAAGATTTTATAAGTGTGTGAAATATCTTTCTTATTTGTTACTCTTTTTTTTTTCAGTGCTTATGATTGCTTCTAGGATAAGAGCGGTATAAACATTCCTTATCCTCTATCTTTATTTTTTTTTAGAAAACATATTGTTAGTCACTTAAAATTATTTATACAATACAAAATCTTGACATAAATATTATACATCAATTTCATAAAAAAATTATGTCTTAAATATTTTTCGCCAAAAAAAAATTAACAACGAAAGTTTTACATTTAATTTTGAATTAAAAGTATTAATTTATTTTTTCAATTTGAGAGAGTAAACAAATCAATTTTAAATTTGAAGTATTAAAAAATTAATTTTAATTTGGGTGACTAAAATAAAATTTGACCTAAATTCAATTAATTAAAAAAATGTTTCAACCAAAAAATTTAAAAAATAATTTCCACATGATTATTTTAGGTACATGTAACATTACAGATATGGATAAAAAATATATAATTAAGATATATTTTATAATTTTTTGTTCTGTATATAAAAATACAAATGAGTCATTTTTTTCTAATTATAAAAAATATGGACTTTCTTTTAAATGTATATTAGTTGCTGGTTCTTTTTTTTAATTTATTGTTGAATATATCAACGAAACATTTACTCAATCTTCATACAAGCGAATACTGACCTATAATACAAGTCATACCTTAAGTAAAAGTAATAATAAACTATATATAATAATGTTATTATATATTACTGCTATTTAAAATCATTTAATTCTACAGGATTTTTAGAATAAATATAATATTGTATTTATTGAAAATTAATTAAATTATGTAATTATATTAGTATTGTTAAATAAGTTACTTAAATTAAAGGGAAAGTCTATTTTAGGAAAAAAAATTAATCTAAATACAGTGTATTGGTTATGTTATACTATAAAATATTATTTAAATAAGATAAGAAGTTTCATTAGTGATATATAATTGTTTAATATTATTTTAAATGGATAGAGAATGTTAAATAAGTTCAAATAACTCAAAATAAAGACTCAGTTCACTTTAAAATATATTTAATTCTTAAAAATATATATATATATATATATATAAAATTTCATATTTCTTCGAAATCAAGATTAGCTTTAAATCAAGCAAATACTATGAAAATGACGAACACTATAATAGTTAAACAAAGAGAAAATTTTCTTACAAAGAGTGTATATAAATATATCTCTTTATCCCATATTCAATTATGACCATAAAAAACCAATTAAATAAAAATTACAGTATAAGAAAGGAAATTATATCCAAACAAAGCATGATTGAATGATGATAAATGCGTGACTTTTAATTTTTTCATATTTTTTAAAATAATAATTCAGAAATATTATAAAATGTTGATTATATTCAGAGATTCTTTTGGCCATAATTTAACATTGTAAAATGAAAAGTTCTAAGACAGATTTTGAGTTGGGTCCACACGTGTTTCAATTTTTCAAACATGGTCTTTTGTACGCGTTTTGCAATGGCTGCACCTGCTAGACGCCGTCACAATAAACGCTGCCCAGTGGTCTCTCGTTTATTTTGAAAAGGTATGGACACGTTAGTTGCTCCATGCTAAAGTGGTATTTTGTTACTACTGTTTATTCAAGAAAAATTATAAAAATTTTAAAAACATAATTTGAACACGTTAGTTCAAATATTTCTACTCAAAATACACAGCTTCAATATAATTTGGACGTAAAAAAAAAAAAATTTCCTAACTTAATCTTCTATTCACTCTAAAAAAACTATTATTTAAAAGATAAAACGAGTCAAAACACACACACAAAATCTTTATATTTCCTTTAAGAATCAATTCCTGATTATCAGATAAATATTTATACACAATAACACTTTTACAAAATTATCTATTCCACTATATAAGTCTAAAAGATGAAATGTATAAAATATTTAGTATTTAAAAAAAATTAAACATAATTAATATATATATATACACTCATGTTTGTTTTTAAAAGGATAACTTAGACTATTTCTTAATCTCTTCTTAATACGATTCTAGAATATTATATGCATATGCTCTATACACAATATAGTTAAATCATATAACTATACAAAAAGTAATTATAAACTATTAAAATAAATTTTGAACATAACACGAATACATATTCTTTTATTAGTATAACATAAATGTTTATAAAAGAAAATATTAAAATTGACAATTCACAAACAATTTATTTTTACCAAATACAAACATACAAAATTATATATACACGTGGAATATTCAACAAATAGAACATCAATTCATATTTTTCAGAAGTTTTATATTAAATATATTTTACCAGATACTAACATCTGATTCAAACTAAGATTTATATTAACAAGCAAACATAAGTGTAATGGATCAAGTTCATTACAATCCAAGTCGTACTATGCATGTCACGGTGTACAAGAACTTCCTCCTCAACTTTTCATTACATGATATCTTAGTCTATGTGACTTAAACTATTACTGAAGCAAGGAGATCTCTCTTATAACATAAGTGTCTTTATCTAATACACAACTTAAATAATTGTTTAGATATCATTCTAGATTTGTGATTTCAAATTTATACAATTCTTGTCATTCTCAACAACCATTTTCCTGCAACATAATTCATTTAAACAAAAACAACAAATCAATTCAATATACAAATTAATATTCTATTTACATTTATATTTAACATTCACATTAAATCCATTAAAAAGACAAAAAAAAAATATTTTTTAGCTTAGAAAATCTAGTAGAGAACAAGGGTTGTTCTTGCTTTATTTTGACTTGAGCGAAAATAGGACTGAAAGCAAAGGTTGAGTTTCACCTCTATTTTTTTTAAGTGAAAAATTATTTTCTTGAGCAAAAATAAGATTGAGAGAAAAGGTTAAATTTTTACACTATTTTCACTTGAGTGAAAATCTTTCGCTTGAGCAAAAATATTATAAATTAACTTCATGCAGTAGAACCAACTCTGCTTTCAAAAGTTTTACTCAAAACCACTTTAAAAAATATAACTTTAAAATAAATTCAAAATGATCAATATAACCATAATTTGCTCAAATACAATCCTTCACTCATTTCAATTCAACCTTGATCCTTCAAACTCAATATGTATTTTCTTTCACATCACACTCATAAACTAATATGTACAAAATTTTAGAAAACTAAATTTACTCGTGTAAATCATATTCAAAACTCAGTTTAACAAACTTTATACTTTAACATACATAATCTAGCCCCTATATCAACATCTCAACAAGAGTATCATATTGAAAATATCTTAAAACAATAATCTATTAACCAAAAATTCAAATAACATTCTCACTCAATTTCAAACATTCAAATTATGTTTAAACAAAACAATCATTGCATAGAAATTAAAATATTGTGACCAAGGTCACATTCACATCCAAATTATCTATCCTAAGTATAAAAAGCATAAATAGTTTCCATTGCTCTAAAGTAATTTCCAACTCAAGCAAGAGAATTACCAAAATCTAGAGATCTAGAACAAAGTATCCAAACATACAAAAGTTTAGTATTATTACAAGAAAAAAGTTATTTAAACGTCAATTTTAACTACAAAAATGGTTGCTGATTGTAACCAAAATAACCACAAAAAAATGGTTGCTAAATAACTACAAAATAAAAGTAATAATTGAATTTAGTGACCAATTAAGTCAAGATAATTAGTATCTAATGTTAGCTACCAAGATTTTAGTCACTTATGCCACTAAATTATAAATTGGTATCTAATTTACTCACTAATCAACTCAAAGAATACATTATTTGTATATATTCAACATTTTACTTTTGCTCTTAATAAAAAAATAAAAAGAATATTTTCATTTTCATATTTTTTATTTATTTTTATTTGTCTCTATATTTTATAATATAATATTTATTTCATGAAATATATTTATATGATTTCATAGCTAATTATATATTTTATTTAATTTATCAATAAAATTATCTTACTTCTCACTATTGTCTCAAGGTGAAGAAAAACATAACTAACTAAAGATAGAAAAACAAAAATATAAAATATTAAAAATAAAAATTATTATAAAGCGCAAACTTTCTTCATAGATTTTTGTAAAAAGTACGATGATAATCGAATATATATGATAAATTGTCTTTTAATATAATTTCTTTTTTAATATAATAAATCATTATTAATATTCTAAATATAATAAAAATATTAACTAAAATAATAAATAAAATAAAATTAATCAATTTAAATTTTAATATTTTAATATCTAAAGTATATTTTTATTTATAAACAAATTCTAATATTTTTATTTTATTTCCGGTTTATTTAATTCTAATTTATATTTATATTTTAATTAATTTAATATATTTTTATTTTGAAATATAAATTATGTTTATCAAAATTTATAATATTTTTTTTGTTTTAATCTAATTTTTTATATTTACTTTATATTTTAAAAAATAAATTTCACATGAAAATATTTTTAAAATTTATTTTACAAATTATTTTTAAATATATTAGTATAAAAAAGTTATATTATATCAATAAAATTATTTACCATCTTTGTACTCATTTCTTTTTATTTTTCACTTTCTCATCCTTAGTTTAAACAATCTGACTTTTTCACTTTCTTTTTTTCACTTCTCTCTAATCCATTTAAACAAAATACTCAAGCATATGCAGATAGCCAGAACAATGTAAAACTAAAGTAGTTAAATAAAACTTCAATATATTTGAATACTTATGTTCTCAAATCAAATCATTCATTTATTAACCTTTTATTATAAAAGCAAGTCAACTAATTAAATTTATTTAAAAATATAATTAATATATCATTCAATCTAAAAGAAAGTTATAAAAAAGGACAACATTTTTGTTTTCTAAAAAGAATCTTATAAATATAAATATGTAGGGTTTAGAGTTATGTAGGCAGTGAGTAGTATTTAATAGAAAGCGTGTCTTCCTAGTGGCCTGCCATGTATAAATATCAATGCTTTTATTATATTTAGTATTAGCATGCTTGAAGGGTGTATATATGAAATGAATCGGTGGGTTCAATCTAACTTGCATTATTATAGTAATAAATTTCCCATGAAAGTATATATTGGGTTCTTTAATATGTGTTGGATACATTTTAAAACTGATTAAAAATAGTTTATTAAGGTAAGTTTTTATATATATTTGTCAAGTGAGAGAGTATATTATAATTTAAAAGTATTAGTTATATTTTTTTTTTCATTTTTTCTTCTTCTCTTGATTATAAAACTATCTCTCGCATAAAATACTTAAATCACATACTCTATAAATGATTACATTATACCTATATAGGTTAATAATTTGAATAAATGAAAAGCACACTTTTTGATATCTATTTCTTGATTAAGTAAATGTTATATTCATATTATTTTTGGAATTTTTCTCACAATTATACTTTTCAAATGAATCATATTTACTTAGTATAGTTTTTAAATGTTATATAGATGAATTAAATTTTTTCTAGATGTGTGTTGAACTATATAATGCACCTTGAACTATATTTATTCTAATTGTTGGGTTTTTTTTAGAGTTTTTTCAATTAGATATATTAGATACTTTATTTTTATTATTGATGGCTATTCAAAAATAACTTGGATATTCATAATGAAGTAGTAATCTGAAGCATTCAATCATTTTAAACATTGATATACTCTTTTTATTAGACTAGCAAAAAAACTTAGTGTTTAAGAACATAAAATGCGGTTAAATTATGTTATAAAAAGAGTTTGAAAACTTATAGACATAAAAGTATTATGAGGCATTATATTGTTCAATTGGTGATTTTCAGTAGACATATAAGTTCACAAAAGTTTTTGTAAAATGTTTTTAATGATGACTAAGAAAATCAACGTATAAGTAACAAAAAGACACCGTGTACAATTTGTTTTTTTATACCGATCCAATTTAAACTTCATCTAATTGTCTATTGTTAAAGATACAGGATTCTTTAACAAGTAAATCAACACACACCTAAAATACTAATCCAAATTTTTAAAATTTATTTATCACTTAACTTCAACAAATATTCATTAACATCAGTGGCAGCAAAATCAACTTAAGAAGGAAAGAAGGTAACAAAAAAATATTGAAAAAGTGGTTTCGCACTTTTATACTTTTTCTGTAATCAGGTTGTTTTTGTAAATTAATTATTGGGAGTGCTATTTAAGTTTTTTGTTTTTAATTCTGATTTCTTTTAGAAAACAAAATCCATAAGAAATAGTCGCTATCAGAAGAAAATAAAAGAAAATTTCAAGCAACAACTAAAGTAACACGTGAAAATGCTTCAGCAAAATAGTTAAAAACAAAACCTGTTTATTCTAGAACAACATTGTTAAGCCTGAGCAACTCCTACTCATGTGTTACTGAATATACTATTAATATCATCACGGTAAAACAAAAAATTACAAAGTTATTAAATATTAATTAAAAATAAATTAATAACGTGTACTATATCCTAAAACCAATCCAGAGATACCCCTAATCTTTTGGTAACATGATTTTAAAACACCCCTGTTATAAATTTTAAGTTTAGTTATACATTTCTTATTTATTTTTAAGGAAAACTGATCTTGTGTAGGATATTTTTCATAATTTCCACCAAATGATTGCCAAGAATAAAAATGTAGAAGGGATAAATAGATGAAAAACTCTAATTTATTTTATATCAATAAAAATATAATGAAAATTAGAAAATATAATGAAAAATATGAAAATTAAATAATTAAAATTTTAAAATAATCATAATTAAATGGGAAAAATATGTAAATAGCATTAAGGTAGAAACATAGCTCAAAACTTGTTAAATTGTATTAAAAATGAGATAATAACATTTTTCTTCATTGTATTACTGTGTACCTAAGATAATTAACAGTTCATTACTATCTGCACACAGATATTGACATCGATGCCTTTTTGCACGTAGATAAAAGTAATTAACATTAAAAAAAGAATAAGTCAAATAAGTACAAGAGATATATATGAAGAAATTAATGCTTTTTGAACATAGCTGCCTCAATATTGACTACTATAAACTCTTTCTTTAGAAAGGAATGGAGGCAAATTATGAACTATTAAGGGTTTCCTGCGCAGGCACGACACTAGAAAGAAGGTGGTGAGTGAAGAACATATGCATCACGTGAAAAAGTATAAAGAGGATTAAGCAAAATAGTTATCTACTTTTAGGATAAATATTTCATTTAGAAATTAGGATTTTCAATTTAAAAACATGAGTCAATATTGAGAACATATTCTCGTTATCTCTTATTGTCTAAATAATGTGTTTTTATTTAATAGAGATCTCATTGACAAAAATACTATTAAATTAATATATATATATATATATATATATATATATATATAACATTATTTTACAGGCCAATATGATTAAAATGAGTTAGATATAATTTCACCTAATAAAGTCAATAAAATTATTATTTTTAAATTTTTGTATTACTTACAAATTAAATTGTTTTAAGTGGTTATTAAAAATAAATATTTTATTATTAACAAATATTTTATCTAACTTAGGCATTTAAATTTGGTCTCAAATTTGGACATTTTTATAACTCTTTTCAGTTTTAGAAACAATTACATTAAAGAAGAATTTTTACTCAGTTTACTATCACATCTTCCATTTCTTTTGCTTCGCGGATTTCTTAGTCTCATTTAAAAGTTTGCGAGTTGCGTTACCCAAATTATTATTAGTAGCAACATGTTATATCTTAGGAAATTTACTCATTATGTGAATAATTTTAGCGTTCATAATGTATATTATTAATTAATGTATTTTACTCAGTTTAGGGTTCATCAACGTTGTTTGTGACCCATGTTGGTTATTGACTTAGTTGGTCATTGATTTGGATTCATTATTCTTCAACAGAGGACAACAAAGTATAATAATAAATTGACTATAGCAATTTTTTTTTTATCAGCAACACTATAGCAATCCTTGTTTAGGTAAACTTCTAAACCGAAAGATTTCTAAAATTTGAGAAATTATTTGTGTTATAACTACTTTAATCATGCACTAGTTTCCTTCCTCACTAAGGTACGAAGTGTTGGAATTTAGTATGCAATTTCTGGTGACGTAATTCAGAGGGAGCAGGTGTACATGTAAGTGTCAGAGAATATCTGAGAAGCTTCGCATACTTTTTATCTTTTTCTAATCCATTTATACTGAAATTAAGAATATCAAAATTTATAAACAGATAGATGTGATTGTTAAAAAAAAATATTTAATTAATTAAATTATAAAAATATAATTTTATTTTTATAATTAAAATTAATTTAAAATAAAATATGATTAATTATTTTTACATTTGCCTGCGATAAAAATATTATGTTTACATAAGGTGACACAGTGTTGACTAAGAAGGCATGATGTGGATTGGTTACATTGTTGTGGTTTGGTTAGATGGATGTGGATTGATTTGCAATGAAAGAAAGTTGAAGAAGTAATCACATAATGTTTGCAAATTGACATGGATATTCTTGACTTTTTAAGTAAAATCACAAACTGATTCAGTGTTAAACTCTTTTTGTTTAATTATTTTCAATTATAAAGTATATATAGAAGACCTTATTAGTTTAGCAAAAATAAATAAATAAATTGATAATATTATAATATAAATTTCATTTAATTTATAACTATTAAGCATGATATATCATCTATCAACAATATTGGAGGATATTAAGAAAATAATTTAATTAAGCAATTATTATAAAAATTAAGAAATTAAAACAAATATTTTCATATTTAATATATATTGTTTACTTATTTTTAAATTGTGTATTTTTTAATTTTTTGAAAATATGAATAATATACATTATTATGATTATAGTAGAATGTACAATTAAATTTAAATAGAATCAAAATAAAATAATAGTAATAATAATAAATTTAATGAAATTAAAATTAATTCAATTATAATGATTAAAATTTGTATAACTATCTTTCCAGTGTTAAATAATTTACAAACAAAAAATACTGTGATAACTTTTCAGATTCTTTCCTGTATTGGTTAAGGCAATTTATTACTCTCAAATCCTACACCACGACACAAAGACAAACTGCTATCAACATGGCTGACGCTAAATACAAAATATAGGTAATTAAAATCTAAATAAGTAAAATAGGTAATTAAAATCAAGATTTTAATTGGAAAATATAATAACTTTACATATTATTTGTAATTCAGATCTCATGATCATAGCACATTAAATTTGTGGAGTCATTCTTATAAAATCGTGTAGATCATGATATTTTTTAGATTGTTTTTTAGTAACATTTATCTTCAGTTCAAATAAAATATAATCTTAATTAAAAGTTAATTTAACTTTAACTTTAATTAAAATTTAATGCTATTAAAATTTTGAGTTACATTTTGTATTTTCAATCTTGTAACACCTATTTACTCTTTCATAAATTTCAAACCTAATAACATTAAAGATTAAGAATAAGGTACTTAAAATTGAGATTTTGACATTTTGATTGTAAAATGGTAGGATAGTATATGTTATATGAGATTCAAATTTGACGTAAAATTGTGAAATATAAAGATTGTAAGGATTGTCTAATAAAATTGTAAAAATGTGTAATTGTTATTTTTTTTCTTTGTATTAACTATTCATCTTGTTGGATAATTGAGTGTGTGAATTTAGTTAAAACTTTATTTCAATTAAAAATTAATACAATTAAAATTTTATCTTCTTAGGTGTTTGTTGGGAACTGTAACATCACTAAATTAAAACCAATTAAAATTAATGCAGTTAAAATTTAAAACAAATCCCAATCCTAATTAACAATTTAATAGTCCTTTCTCTATTACACTATTTATTTTCTTGATTGAATACTAGTTTCAATCTCAATCAAAATTGAACCTCCACCCAATCAACATTAATGCAATTAAAATTCAAAACAAATTCTATACCCAACTAAGAATTGAAAGAATATTTTATGCTCACTTTCATGTTCTTGATTAAATTAAAGGAGTTTGAATCTCAATTAAATTGAAACCAAACTAAAACACTTCTAATGTAGATCTCTTTTATTTATTTTCACTAGTAGAAGGCTTTCTACGACATGATATGATGTCAGTTAGAAAAGAATCGACGTAAACAAAAATGAGATAATAAATTTGTAAATATTTGAAGAGCTATTACGTCGGTTCACACAAACCCGACGTAATATATCATATTCTATGTCGGTTCCACAAATAACTGACGTACAAAAAGACTGGAAAAATAAAAATTCAAAATTTGAAAACTTTGTAATTGCGGTGAAGATACTACGTCGGCTGGAAGCTCCCAACCAATGTAATATGTAGCAATATTACGTCGGTTGGGAGCTTCCAACGGAAGTAGTATCTTCCTAGTGGGCCTGAGAATGAATTTGGGGAAAATTGGGTAAAGTTTGGTCACATATTACATCAGTTGGAAGCTCTTACCAGACGTAATATCTCCCTCGTGTGCGCGAGGGTGAATTTGGGGAAAATTGGGTAAAGTTAGTCACATATTACGTCAGTTGGGTGCTTCTAACCGACATAATATGTCCTCTCAAGTTTAAATTAGGGTTAGATAGTACGTCAGTTATTGAGTTGTAACCGACGTAATATCCCATATTTTAACATTTTAGTTATTGTTTTTCTCTTACGCTTTGCCTCTTTCGTTTTTACTTTCGAGCGCTCTGTTGGTTTTTCTCCTTCGCTTTACCATTTCTGTGCTCAAAGTTGTTTCACGTACCTTCATTGACTATATTCACAGTTTTGCATTGTGGGTCCGTTTTGTGTGATGACGCTTTTTCATCTAACGAGTTTTTATTTGCATTTCGCGTGGTGCCGCTTTCCCTTCTCACTGGTTTTCATTTGCATCTTTGTGTTCACTAGTTTTGCTAGGGTTCATTTGGCGTGCGCAAGCTCCGTGATTGTCTCGGTTTTGTGCGTGAGCCTTTCTCTGCCGCTGTGAATGCTTGGATCGACATCCTTTGCCGCTTCTCTTTGCAAGAGGTTAGTAATTTTGTAAAATTCATTAAAAAATAGTTAGAAATTTATTTTTAACCCAAATTTTTTATCAGCAACTTGATTTAGATGTATATTTGATGGTAGAGTTCTTACATTGTATAGATTTATTATAGATTTAGGGATTCAAAAATTTAGGGCGAAAAAACTTCCAATAACCATAACTTTTGATAGATGGCTTGGATAGAGACGCTCCAAAAATGAAAGTTGCTTGAAACGACGTAACGAAGCTTGTGAGCAATCACCAGAGGGGATTTGAAATTCAAAATTTTTCCAAAATTCCATATTCATTTTTTATTTTTTTAGTATTTTTCACATCTTTTTTTTTTTTTTTTATTTCATCTATCTATACTTGTAAAAAATTCTGGAAATTGTTGTGATGTTTCCTTGTATGGGTTAGAGATTTATCAAAGAATTCTGAAAAAAATTTAGAATTTTTTTTGTAAAAAATAGATATTACGTCGGTTGTGGGCTTCCAACCGACGTAATAGGGTAGATACTACGTCGGTTAAGAGCCACAACCGACGTAGTATCTCCTCCACAACAGACGTAGTATCTCTTCCTGAGCGCTATTTGGACTGGTATTTTACGTCAATGATTTATTTATCAACTGATGTAGTATATGCATATACTACATCGGTTAAAGAATCGATGTAAAAAGTCTAAGACTTTCTACGTCGCCTGTCTCTACATTGATTTTGGAACTGATGTAGAATGTCTTTCAGAACCGATGTGGAAAGCTTTTTTTCTACTAGTGTTTATAACATCCGTTAAGCACTTTCTTTTCTTTTATTTCTTTTACTGTTAAAAAAATGTTATATAAGTAAAACCTAAGATTCATATTACAATATCACGATTTACAATTTGGTGAGCTCGTCATGGTCCTACTTATAATCTCAATTTTAACTACCTTGATTAAAAAGATTTTTTGATACACCTTTCCTTGGATGAATGAGTTCCAATTAAAAGAAAAAAGGCCTCAATTGAAACACTTCTAATGTTCATATTTTCTCTCTCTATACAAATTTAAAAATTACAATCACACACCCAGATTATCTCAATAACACAATTTATATAGAAAGTAAGATCTAGTATTTATACAGAAAGTAAAATCTAGTATTTATGTCCTAACTTTAATCTCCATTTAACTACTTGATAATTATTATTATAATAAGGATCTTGATTTTTTTCTAAGTTGTAATTTTTACCGTAAACTAAATTTATTTATATTCAATTAATTCTATTAAAAAAAATCATATACTGCCTTTTTTTCATTTGTTTGTTAACAAGATAATTCATTTAGATAAACATTTTGTTTTTTATAATCTTTATTATGGATTTTTTATTTTTTAAATAGAATATTTATGTATAATTTGATAATAATTTATAATTTCTTATTGTAGTTTTGAAGAGTAAATTATTTCATTTGCAATTAAACAACTTTCATAGTTTTAAGAACATGGTTTTTTATTATATTTATTGTATTAAAAATTAAAAATGTTTATTACTTTTGTTAATTGAAAAAACTTACGAACACATTTAAGAAATTAACGTTTTGAATTTTAGGACATGTCAATAAATATTCTTTTATATTATTATTATTTTTTTAAATTTTATCCTGTTTCTTTATAACATTTTTGTTCTTCTTTTTTTGATGATTTAAAAATAAATTCTCCTTTAACAGTTGTTACCTAAAAGATAATTAGTGGGATAAAACTATTCAAGTTGTTTTCAGAAGTACCTATTATATTTTGTGGAAATCTTTTTTGATATTATTTCCAATTACTCATTTAAATATATAGAGTTATAAATTTTAAATAATTTTTTAACACTGTTTAAAATTCTATAAAATAATTTTTTTTAATTAATCATCTTTATTATCATTTTATACTCAATCTTATTTAAATTAAATAAAGAGTATTTTAATCATTTAAAATATTATTTCATCATTAAGATTTTTTAACCTATTATATCAATTAAATATTTTACAAATTTTTCACTTATCTCTTCTCATTTTCCCTCAATCTAAACAACATCATTTTTTTTCCTTCCCTTTTTTTCTCTTTCTCATCTCCACTTCAATCTAAAGTATTAGTTTGGAATTCTCAAACTCATTTTTGCACATCAACCAAAGCTCACCTCCATTGGAGCCACTACTACATTTGTAATGACCAAGTAAAAAAAATGAAATGAGCACTTGAATTGGATGTTGTATGTATGATTGGTACTGTGATGTTGATGAGTTAAATGGTTAGATGATTCTGACAATGTAGTATAAGTGCAATGTTATGTATAATCTAAACTGAATTTTGATGAATTAAAGATAATTAGGTTCTTTTCATATCATATATGTATCTATTTAAAATCAGTAAGTGAAATTTTATGAGAGTGGAGTTGTGAAAAGGGTGACGCAGTGGGAAGAGCATCACTTCACATCAAATAAATATGTTTAAAATTGAATTAGAAAGTAGAAAAGTATTATAAGTTTTCAAATTGGATCTATGTTTTGTCTAGAAAAAATAGAGTTTCTAAGTAAAGCTTCATGGCAGTTTGATAATAATGAGGATAGAAAAGTGTAATATCTGAATTTGAATTAAGTTGAGTGAATGATTTTTTGGATGGTAAGTAGTTGACTACTTTTGTAAAACATGTTTCTACATATTTCGCTCAAGCAAGCCTAGTGTAAATTTAGACCTGCTTTCAAGTTTGTTTTGGCTTGAGTGAGAAGATTTTCGCTCAAGCGAGAGTAGATTTTCATTGAATTGAGGATATCGTCACTCAAGCGAAAATAGTACTGGAACTAGAGTGCTCCCGAGACAATTTTCGCTCAAGCGAGGAGGATTCTTGCTTAAACTAAAAAAAATATTTTTTTTAGTTCTTCTCTTTTATTTTGATTATTTGATTTTTTGTAGTGCAATTTGTGGATTTAATAGAACAGATTGATGTATAATTTAGATTGAATAACATTGATCATTATGTAATTCTTTGAGATATTTGAGATTGAGATGGAAAAGTTAACAAATGAATGAGCAGAGATATATACATATGATATGATATGGTTAAACTGTTGATAAAAGTGGTAATGGTCTAGGAATAGTATTTTTAGGAAAGAGAATACCCATGTCTAGATTTAATAGGATGTGCATTGTCTAAGGATTTGATCAATAACGATTGATATTCTGACTCTACTAGTATAAGAATCAAATAGATGATCATTACAAGGTGGTGAGATTTGAAGGAGATTTGAACTGGGTGAGTTTGAAATATTTGCTCAGAAAAGTCTCAAGGGGCCTAATTTTGTCAAACAAGATTGATGATTCATTGATTTGAGAGCTTTGTGAATTAATAGCTTGGAGTTGTATGACAGGTGCATATCACGGGGTCTATCAATGCATGAGTCTTCTGGAAGTAGAGTTGAGTTTCTTTATTATGTCAGAGTCATATTGTTGGATTGTTGAGGAAATTGAGTGTAAGGGATTATTTATTATGTTTTTTTGTTGCTTGAGAGATGTGATTTATTTGAATATTCTAAGATTGTTTTAAATTTGTTAGCTTACCCTTTCTTATATGTTGTGTTGTTGTTTTCAATCTGTGATGATCATGTATTACATATGAGCATATGACATGGCAGAGGAGCTTGTGAGTAGATTTTGTCAACAATAGATTTAATTTGAAGCACTCATATATGATCTTTGTAAATATATTTTAAATCATTTTAATATGATTGTGTATTTTGAAGCAGGATTCCTAAAAAAATGTTTGTGAATGTATTAATAGAATTTTTATTTTGTGAAGTGTTATAGCATTGGTGTCAAATGTGGGTATGTGTGAAATAAGTATAATTGAAAAGAAAAAAAATACGAAGAAAAATAAATTTAGTTTTCTTATAAGTTAAAAGTATTTTATTTATGGATTAATACTCATATGTTTGAAAAAATTAATATAAAATAACTTGTACAAATTAACATAATTTTAAGTTATAAGAGATTGAAAATATGAGCACAAGCATCTAATCCAGAATGAGTGTACGTGGCAATAAAGTGAAATATGTTTGAGTATATTCCTGTTCAATTGCATTTAAATGTGTCCAACTTCAGATAAGCACACTAAACATTTGAATTAAATGTTGTAAAGTTTAAGAGTTCAAGTTCTAAATATATATTTTTTATTCTAGAATAATATTTAATTATACAAATTTAGTGAAAAATGCTTTTTAACTTTTTAGTTATTCTGTGTTTCTTTACCACGTAAGTGCAACTGTATTCATTACTTTTAAGGATATTTAACATTACTGTAGAACCATTTTTGCTCAAATGTCAAATCTGAAAAAGCTTAAATCTTTAATTGTGCGCTTAGGCTTGAGAACAGCGCCATACTAGATTTTCGATTTTGGATGGATTCAGCTACGGGCTCTGCACCCCTATAAATTAAAATTGCACCTCCCTTGCAAAAAGACCAAAACTTATTTTTAAGTAAAAAACACATTTTTTTTCTATACTTAAAACTTATTTAATTTTTAATTTTAAATAATTTTTATTAATAATTGATTGTGAAAGTCAAATATTAATTCAATCTATTTTTGGTAAAATTGATGTAGAAAATATTGAATGAGAAGAACTAGGATTGAAGTTTTGAAGAAACAAGAAAAAGAAGCAAATAAAGTCAAACCCAATTTAGCCACGTGAACCTACTTGGGAGAAAACAGATAAATAAGAAAGTAGTGATGGCGTCTGACATAGAAACATTGGTCCGATGCAGATTGGTCCTAGTATTGGAACAATAACAAAATCCAGTGGCGCCTGATGTAGCATTTTGAGCCGGACGTGAGCATCAATTTTCGTTTTATTTAATCAACTTTTAAGGTTAGGGTTAAGTATCTTTGGCTAGAACAAAAATCAAAATTGACTCTTGAAGGTGTCTTTAGGTTTTATTTGGAGTAATATTCTTATTCCATCATTCTTCTTGTAATGTTTGGTTTCCTCGTGCCTATGATGAGCTAAATCTCTTCTTGTTGGGGTTAGGTTAAACCTTTCTGAACTCTTATGTAATTATATTTGTGCTTAATTAGGTCTTATCATAAATCTTTTCTTTCAATACATCAGCTTATTAATTCTATATTAATGCTTGTTTGTTGTGCAGATCAATCTAGAACTGAATTAATTTACCAGATGAAAGCTCGTGTCTAGGAATAGAGTGTGATTCATTTGTTGTCATTAAGATCCCTGTATTATGTATGATTCATCTATATAATTGATCAAACTGAATCCTCAAAACCGTATCCTTTAAATTGAATCCTCAAAATTGTATCCCTAATATCATAATCGTATCCTTAAACTGAATCCTTAAAATCGTATTCATTTAAATATTAATTTTTTATTATAATTTGTTGAAATTACAATATATAATATTTATATTTTCAAAACGTTCATAGACGTTACATTAATCACCAGAATTAAAAAAATAAATTTTTCTAGCTCTTAATTTAAAATAATACTAAAATAATTAATATAGTTATTTAAAATTAGGGATGTTACACATTTAATTTGAAATTTGGTATGCAATCAACTAGTTTTATCACACCATCTATCATGAACACATGTTGTAGACACTCGAAGAGTTTACTGAAAACTGAAGTTGTACAAAACATTGTTAGAACATTGAAGATACAAGTAAAACCATTTAGTTAGTTATTTTTATTATCAAAACATAAAAACATAAGCTCCACATATGATTTTTTTTTGTCATCAGACTGTCTAGGTGGGTCATAGACCACATAATGATAACCTATTTTGCTATCATGGCAAATGCGTCAATCACTATGTAACAAGTAATAAAAATTATCGATTTTCTCCCAAATGATTTGTGCAATATAAGACAATAAATACAATTATAATATATTCAGATACAAGCATAATTTCATAATTTTTTTGATTGGTTAAATAAAATAATTTTTATAATTTTTATCATCAATAAAATTGTAGAAAAAGAATTTAATATCAATAGTAAAAACTTGTCAGGATTAGATCTCACCAGTCTTTACTCTCATGTATAAAATCGTTACTTTCTTTTCTATCAATAATCAATGTCAACCCACAATATTATTCAACCCCATTTCCTCAGTAGATGAACCTAAGATTATATATTAACCGTAATTTTTTGATCAATTATATAAACAAATCCTGCAATATCCACAAGGATCTTAAGAAAACAAACAAATCTTGTTTGATTTCTAGACACAACTTTCATATGATATTTTCATTAGGTTCTAGATTACAAAAGGTATTTTCCAATACTTTAAAAATACTGATGTATTGAAAAACAATAACAGACAATAACCACATAATTAAAATACTGATGTATTGAAAGGAATGACATATATGAAAAACAATATGATTACATGACAGCTTAAAAAGGCTTAATCTGACCCTAACAAAATAGATAAATTAGCTCTTCATAGACATGAAAATACCAAACCTTACAAGAGAATAGTTAAATACGAAGAAGAATCCATAAGAAATCTTAAAAATGCCTTCCATGAGCGATTTTTGATCTCCAATAGCCTAAAATGTCTAACCCTAATGTGGACAACTATAAACAAACTCTAAATTTCGACACTCGCACTTGGCTTAGGTTAGCTACACCAGGTGTCACTAGATTTTGTTGCAGATCCAAGTTCTGAAGCCCAACCTACGTCGGACCTAGGTGATGTGCGTCAGGCACATTTCTATGACCTTTCTCTCTGGTTCTCTTGCATCGAGCTGAGGTTTGTTGAGCCAGGCTTGGCTTCTTTTACTCAAATTTTACTCCTTTCTCCCACTCCTTCAAGACTTCAATCCTCCTTCATAGCAAATTTGATCTTAAGAAAGCGTAGAGTTAGCAAAAAAAAAAATCTTCAATAAAGTAAGAAGTTTAGAAATATGTGAATGAAATTCCTTAAGATTTATTAAATAAGAAGGTAGCCCAAATTAAGAGATGAATCAAGTGATATACGTTAGAAAAACTTTCAACCTCTCAGGTGTTTAGACTTGTGCATATCCACTCAAAAGAACTTCATGCAAGCAAACAGTACCATAAGCTTAACAAGATTCTAATATCCACAACATTTGAGTTAACATGTAATCAAAGATCAAGAGCTTTTTCTTTATATAGGTTATAATGCGACCAAGGTAAAGCTAGAAAAATATGAGATAGGAGGCTTAAGACCTGTAAAGAATAGAGAAGCAAGGGGGAATAATAAAAAAAATGTGAGTATAACACAACTATCTTTGTGAAAAATTATTTCAGCATATTTTTGTTTCCTTTTATCTCTCTTAGCATTTTTTATTCTTTTCTTTCTTTCTTTCTTTTTTTGCATCTCCTTTCCTTCTTTAGTTTCTTTTTCAGTAAAGATTTATTTACATGAGTAGGCTAAAATGATGCACACCCTTATACTTGTTCAAGAACCTATTGCTAAAATGATTTCAAAGCTCCTTTATCCTTTAAGGTATGGAAAATCATGGTTTTTCTCTTTTTAAGGCTTGTAATGTGGTTTAGAAAAACAAATGATAAAGGCTCAAAGGGGCTAACAAGTGAATTATCACCAAGGTAGGAAAATATGGCTAGTGGTTCATAGTGAAAAGAATTGCCTTAACCATTTCAACATATGAGTGTGAACAAAGTTGCAAAACAGAGAATCATTCTAAGTTCTACAGCATAAGCAAACAAAAGTAAAATCACACTAGAACAAGTAGATATGGTACAAAATGATTTATCCATTAATGAGGTTCAAAAACTCCCTAAGGTAACTATATCACAAGTTTCAGTTCAATATTTCTCAAAACCAACCTTATTTAACATTTTTTAGTAAATCCAAATAACATAAATCAAGAAACCAAATTTTCAAGACCAATGGCAATGTCAACCACTAAAACAAAACCTAAATGATCAAAATTGTTGCTTAGTTGGAGAGAAATCTAATTCAAACCTAGAACATCTATACTACATGTGCTAAATTCTAGACCGTTTACTATATAAAATCACCAATAGAGAAAAATACAATAACTGTAACCACTAATTACTATTCAACAAAGATCATGCCCAAAATGTCTCTCAAAGGATTGAATCTCTCTTCAACAAGAGGTTTTGTAAAAGTATTAGCAAGTTAATCGTCTATTTTGCTAACCAATATGACCCTTTTTGCACTGATCTCTTATGAAGTGATATTTAATTACAATGTGTTTATTCCTAGAAATCAAATTAGGATTTTTAGATAAACTTAGTCTAGCATTATTATTGCAAAAGATAGAAATTTACTTTTCCAGCATGGTAAGTGCACCAATCTCAAATGTATTAAGTAATAAATATATCACTCTCTCCCAAAGGACTTGTGTAATACTAATATTAAATCAGATTAAAGAATAATTCTAATATTTAATTTGATGGGAAATAAAACTAAAGTTCTTAAAAATAATTATCCTTGCTGAGATGCATATGTAAACACTTTTCAAGGATGGGAATGTGGGATATCAATCCCACATATCAGGAACTCCTCCCTTAGACGTCCCATCTTGTCACCGAACGTCATATATGTATAATTGGCATTGTGCGCATGCGTATCAATAATGTATCCATGTTGGGATGCTATAGAGTTCTTATAATAACCATCGTCCTAGTCAGGTGTTTAAGGTGATAACAATATCCTTTGGATATATCCAGCTTCGGACGTGCTTACAACGCTATTTGTTGAAGCGTTTATTGCGGCAATCTGGGTACGAGTGGACGATTCGTCAACCTTCCCCACCATTTGAAGGAAGTGTAGGAGTTTTGATTGATAACCAATGGTTGCACTATCCCAACCATCATGTTACTGGTGTAATATTGGCCTCACATCTCTCAACATGTGCAGTTAGATACATGCATAGGTTCAAATCAATGTCACACCCCTACATACTTCCTTGGATAGTCAAAGATCAATCATCTGTACTGCTGCATCGTCGTCCACATAGTTTTAATGATAGTCAAGAACGATCGTTGTCACAATAGAAGTATGTTTGTCTAGTGAGTTATTTCCATTATTATTTTACCATGTTTTTTGTTTTAATATTTGAAGTGCCTAATGTAATTTCAATGAATGCATGGTATATTTAGGAGAATCACAAGCATTTTGTGATGCGTGATCGATTGTGGACGTGTGGCAGAAGGTACTCCAACATGAGATAAAACCCATAATGTATTGTAGTTTGCTCGTGATGACATAGATGGGGGATCATTTATACCAGATGTCCACATGTTCTACAAGGCCGACAACATAAACATAATTCTAGTTCTTAGGTAGTTTTTCAATACACTTAGGTTTTGTATTTTAAATTTAACAATGACATTGATAAAAAAAATTTGATCATTAATATATTAGATATTATCATGATTTATTGTGTTTACTTTAAGTAAATTATTGATAATTTAACAAATAGTTATTTAAAATAAATTATTTGTGTTTAAAATACAAAAATTATTCTTTAATATAAATTAATTGTAAAAAACATTAAAATTTTAAAATCTAAAACTATTGTATTTTGAATCGTACATTATAGAGAATATATAATTTGCAATGCAAATGATATTTTCCATTGTATATAATTCGGAATACACAAGATGTGTTCTGAAATATACAATTCAGGAATACATCTTTTGTATTCTAGATTATATATTTTGAAATATAATTTTAAAAAGATAAAATTGGATTTTGATATTATATGAAGATGTCATTTTAGATTATGGAGGTGTAGAAAGTAACAACCTTCAGCTACATATGGACAAAATAGTTGATGCCACCGCACTTGGACTTCGTTAAAAACAAAGACTTAGAGCTTTAAGCTAAGACTGATTCTTCCTGCACCTCCATATTGACTTCTTGCACCTCCATAATTTTGATATATTCCTATTTTAACCTTGAGAAAAAAGACGAAAATAGCTTTTGTTGATAGTAACTACGATTTATTTTTTTTTTCTTCGCGGCTGGCACAAACCGCAATGCAACTAAAAAATATTATCATTGCAGATTGTACAACTCATAATTATTTTTTCTACATTTTTTACATTATGGGTTGTACAACCCTCAATACAATTTTTTTTAAAAATATATTGTGGTTTGTACAAGCCGCAATGCATTTAAATTTTTTTTGTATTGCTAATAAAAAAAATAAATACAATTGTTTTTTAAAATATATTGCGGTTTGTACAACACGCAATGCATTTAAAATTTTTTTATATTGTGGATAAAAAAAAATTATAAATACATTGCGGGTTGTACAACCCGCAATGTAAACACCAAAATAGAAGCAACAAATCATCCAACCCACAAGCACCGAACAAAAACCGCAAAATACAAATCACCATAGTTGCACCACTATATCTATATCTATATACTCCCCCACATATATATACTCCTTCCTTCTTTAACTTTTCTATTCTTTTACCACTACACCTATTCACTGTTCGCCAACCTTCCACACTTTAGCCTTTCTAAAAAAAATTATAAATACATTGCGGGTTGTACAACCCCGTAATGTAAACACAAAATAGAAGCAACAAACCATCCAACCCACAAGCACCCAACAAAAACCGCAAAATGCAAATCACCATAGTTGCACCACTATATCTATATCTGTATACTCCCCCACATATATATACCCCTTCCTTCTTTAACTTTTTTATTCTTTTACCACTACACCTATTCACTGTTCGCCAACCTTCCACACTTTAGCCTTTCTGATCGTGCAAAAAAACAAATGCAAATAATGAGGAACGAGAGAGAGAGGTGTTTGTGGCCTCGTCAATTCAACTACAGAGAATTAGAGGAGTGGGACAGGTGGTGGGTCTTAGAATATTTTATCCATGGCTCCGTGATCAACCTTACAATTCTCCTCAATTTCTAACGTTTACATTTTATCTTCATTTTGTATTTTTTTATTAATACATTACGGGTTGTACAATCCACAATACAATTTTTTTTTTTAAATCCATTACGGGTTGTACAACCCGCAATGTAAAAGTTGCGGAAAAAATAATTGCAGGTTATACAACTCGAAATGTAAAAGGTGTAGAAAAAATAATTGCGAGTTGTACAGTCCGTAATGATAATATTTTTTAATTGTATTATGGTTTGGGTAACCCATGAAAAGAAAAAAAAAATTAAATTGCAGTTACCATCAACGAAGATTATTTTTATCTTTTTCTTAAGGTTAAAATAGGAATATATCAAAATTATGGAGGTACAGGAAGTATGGAGGTGCCGGAAGAATCATTCTTAAAAGCTAAAACGGTCATTTGTCTTGCTAAAACATGAACTAGTTTTCCTAGGTTTTAACCAATACATTTTCACTAGGGTATTTCTTGATTTTTTTCCCTATAGTTTTCTTCTGTTTCCTTCCCCTGCCTTTGATCAGATTCAATTCTTTAATCGGATCCTCTCTGTTATTTTTGCTACTGACCAAACACCATATGTTCTTCATTTTAGAAAGTAAAAAGCAGGAAAAGTATGAAAGGATTATTCATTTATGGAAATGTGTATCTAAAATGCATCTATATTAGATTCTCGAATAAATGAAGTAGCTCTTTACTTTCAGATGTTTTTTCATCTTCAACGTTTACAGCTCTAAGCTAAAACTGTTCATGTCTTAAGCAAAAAGTACTACTAATAAATTCGGTGCTTTTTTTCTGTCCTGCTAATCTTACTGAGTTCCTAACAAACACTTTGGGCACCTGGCACATTCTTGATGAAGGATATAACAGTAAGTGAACTACGGTAGCGTAACTCGTGCTCAGGAGCTACTACAAATAGGAATCTGCAATTTAAACACTCAAACTGAGACCTGCTCATTAGGTCCTTTGATCCTTCTAAAATCTTCACGGAACTAGGAGAAAAGATCCTCTCCAATTCTTCCATTACTAAACTTTCGAAGAATTAAATGTCACTCTATAAAGCGTTTATCATATTCATTTTATTAATTCCCCCAAAAAACTTACGGATCCTTTCCCGACAATTAGACGACAAATACTGTCTTGTTATTACCCAATTTTCTCTTTATACTGTTTCTGGCCAAATAACATTTTGATTACTTTTTTTTTTATTTACTGAAAATATTTCTATACTTTCAATATGAAATACAACGTTCCATAAACCATTCTCCAAAGAATTTTCTCATGTTATGACTAATCAAAACTACATAATCAAATGTCCGAAAAATTGTAATAAAATCATTCATCGGTTTTAGATAACATGCATATGTTACTGCACTCAAATTGAACACATTTTTTCTCTATAATCGGCCAGAGAAAGAATTCAAGTGATTGCTAAAAAGCAAGGAACGAAAGTTGTAATAAACTTTTCAAAGAAACTGGTTTTAGACATCAGAAAAATGAAGCTGTATAATGTTCACAATTGGTGTTTGAATTCCTAGAATTGACAAATTGTTACTTGAATACCTAAACATGCAATGTATAAAAGATGAATGAAATGTGATGTTCCAAAAGCTTCATTACCGTTGAGAACCAACCAAGAAAGAAGATTCGGCCAACTAGAGGAACGTTTACCAAGCATCAAGACCAGGGTAGCAAATATTATCACATCAGCAGGTGTAGGTGACATGTCATGCTATCAAAAACGTCCAGCGCTTCTTAATGGTTGAAATATTCACCTTGTTCAACGCCTATCACTGTATATTCAGCAATTAAAGCCTCTCGAAGAAATAGAGATAGCCCATTTCCTTTGGAGGATTAATGGAAGCCCCAACCTTGTTGTCGTTGAAAATTACCCATCTACCATCTTTTAAAACGTGAGCAACATAGTGACCACAAAGCGTAGAGGTTCCACTATGGCTTACAACCCCAATAAGTCGATATTCTGGAACAAAGATTGAACAATGAAATAAGATAGTCAAATTAATAAAAACAATAAGATTCAACAATTTTAAATCCATGCCCATCCAACCCACTAAAAAATAGATTAAATCCCACGAAGGAAATCTTATCACTTGGCAGTAACATGAAAGGAAACAAAGAAGAGTAACATGAAAGGAAACAAAGAAGATTACATAAACAAGACATCAAAATAGTAAGATTTTCAGGAGTGGTGAAAGTGAAAGTAGAATTAAATGATCATGTTTCACAATTATTACCATCTTTGACTTTTTTATTAGTTAAAAATCAATAAAACCCACAAGGTACGTAGAGAAAGTGAAAGGAACTTACTCCCTCCTCCATCAGGTAGGTTAACATCATTGGAAGTGGATGAAGCATTTGATGGGGTAGCATCCATGCTGGAAACTGATGCATTAGGGTCGTTAAATATCCAATCTGTCGCTTTCTCAATGTCTCCGCCCTACAGAACAATGATTTCCGCTTATGCATTCAAATATTCTGGCACAATTTATCAAAAACATTATGCTACTGTCACAAGGGAGAGGAAAAACAAAAACAGAATATTACCGATGCTTCCAGAGCCTTTCTAGCAATTTCTTCTTGAAATCCAAATGAAATTAGAGTATCAACTTTTGATTGGTCTATGACTGTCGAAGTTTCAGAGCCATGACCTTTGGATATAGGAAGGTCAATATCTATGTAAAACAAATTTATCCAGCATTAAGTCCAACACTGCGAGGTGACCAGCAAAAAAGATTGTTCTACAAAAAAAAAAAAAAAAAAATCAGATACCTGGATCATCCATGTGAGATAGCAACCAATTCATTGCCTCTTCTACTCCAACATTTGACGTATTGATGGCAGCTTTCTGACAATGGAGATCATTAAAACCCATGGAAACCAGCTGGGCGACAATTTCTTCATTGGCCCACATTTTGTTTGAATCTTCCTCATCGGGAACTGCAAATCACAAATAATTAATGCCAAGAGATTTGATAATTTTCAGATCGGGTTCATTTGAAAAAGTAATTGGCCAATTAGCTGAAAAGGCACAACCTTTTATGAGATAAGTTGAAGAACTGATGAGAAGCCAAAATTTATTAGTTAACTAAGATTGCATAATCGATTCATCACATGTATTTTATTTAGATAAAATTAAAGCTTAAGAAACAAAACTATGGACCCACTATATCTTTCCATATAAATAAAAGTCATCAGAAATGAACATATTTGAAAACAGATTAACAAAGGTGTTAAACTCTAGGGAAAAGAGACATCAGCAAACACAATACCCATGAAGATCACGAGTGAAACATTGACACCCTTTTTGAGAGTGATGATATCTCAAGATGACACTTTGAATGATAGAGTTTATCTCGATCAAGTGTGAGATTATGTACAAAACATGTGGTACCAAAAATATGTGAAGGAAGACTATATAGAGGGGAGTGATGAAAAAGAATAGAGTGGGATACCCATTCACTAAGGACAAATGACGACATCCAGTTAATGAGATAAAATGTTATAAGGACATCTCCCCAAAACTGACAAAGAAGATGAATGTGTGAAATATCTAAGTAGTTTCAATAAGATTTCTGTTTTATCATCCGACTACTCCATTTTGTTGAGGAGTATTAAGACATGAAGTTTGATTAAGGATATTACGGGTGTTCATTGGGTTAGGTTACCCAACCCGACCTAATCCAACCCAATTAGATTGGGATGAGTTTAACCCAATCATAAATAAAACCCAACCCAACCCAAAATAACACACTCTCATACAGGTTGGGTGATAGATTTAATATGGATGACCTGAGATCCACTCTTATACTTATTTTACCCTCACAGATGACATAACCCTAAGCAAACCTAAAACATTTTCAACTGCGATGGGTCTTCATCCGTTTCGTCCCTGTCATTCAACTTTGACTTTCACCTGCCTCTTCTTCACTACTCTTGTTGCAAACCATATAGGCCCAAGGTCATAAAGAACGTACTATGGTTCTCAAGTTCCTTCTTTACATTTGCATATGGCGGAAAAAGCTCATTAAAATCATGCAAGACAACATGAAGCTACCCTTGATAAGAAAATACAAGACCATCACAATGTCGTGGGGCAAGAACTATCAAGAGATCTTGGCACATGTTAAAGAGCTCGAGTCTCACTCCAAACTAATGCACACATCTCATGGGGACCAAAAATAGGTTTGAGTGAGGTGTTAATGGTAGATTTAATAACACTATAGAGTTGAACATCAATCTTTATCCATTGTTCACAATGCTTTGTAAAAAATGATTCAGCATTGGTAGAAAGATGAGATTTGTAGTCCAATCCACTTAAGCATAACTCGATTTTGGAAACCCAAGAGAAAGAGTTAGACTCATCGATCTTAGTACTAACAATATGGTTTGAAAAGATGGGAGAATCTATTCTAGAGGGTAATGTTGGGTGGAAGACAACTTTTGGAAAGCTAGAGGAAAAAATAAAAACAAAAAAAACCTAAGGAGTAGGCCTCGAACTTGTGAAAAAGGTTTGAAAAAAAAAATTCTCCAAGGGACTGTGGGCTCACCAAGCCAAAGTAGTTTTGGAAAAAGCTCTAGATACCATGTTAAACTCTAAGAACGAGAAACATTAAGTTGGAACCGTCTATTACAGCATGGATGCTTTATTTATATTGAGAAAAAGGAATCAACACAATAGATAGAGAAGATTTGACATTCTCCAATAACAAAAATATGACACAGGAATAAATAAAAAAGTTCCTAAAAATACATACATAATATAGATATTTTATTATATAGGATCAATTCCTTATTTCTATAATTATATCAATATTTCTGATTATGTAGGATTAACTCCTCATTTCTATAATTATAACAAATATTAAAAACCTAATTTAGTGGACTAAGCATATGTGCAATCACCAGTAATGGGAGCTGATATTTACATCATAGTAAGCCACCCAATATATAAGCTCGATCTCTTCAAATCAAAGTCCAGTGTTATCTACGCCAATGGGACATTAGATATATAAAAGCAAAGTGACTAACACTGAACTTAGTTGACACACTTTCTGTGAATCTAACTTCTATGAAACAAACTATCTGATTTTCTTTGTTTTAAACTCTCTTAAGATATCACTTGAACAGAGAACTTCTCACATACCGCCATCAGGTAACAACTCTTCCCCAGGCTGGTGACCTTTGCTACGCATATGACTGATATCTATGATATCAGGAACATCAATATACACATCTGAAAGAAGAAAACTGCTTAATAAATGATATAGATCGTAAAAAAATATCTTAAAAAACTAATACTCTTTTAATGTATATAAGCATATCAAGACAAAACATACCGAGCTTTTTGGGTACCCATCCTGCCTCCATAACAAATCTCCGCATATGTAAAACCAGGTAATCAGGAAATGAGGTCAGACCTGCAGTCCTAAGGAATAAATGTTGTTTCAGCAGACAGATTATTTTTAAACGCTCTAATATAGAATCAATTAGACTGATTCTATATTTACGTTATTAACCTAACATAGAGTAACTGAATTTTTTGTAATTATATTTTCTCCTCTATAAAATTATCTGCTTTGTTGTGGTCTAAATACACAAAATTCATCAAATGTCTTCTCGGTTTCTCTCTTAACGATGGTTATACCACTCATCAAAGTCCATGACTTAGTAAACAATTGACAAAACTAAAGAAAATCCATCAGTGCAACAAGCATGGCACTGCAATTTAATATATTTAGAAACTTCAGAATGCTTACTTCAGTGCTGTAGTCTTTGTCTTCAAAGCAGTACTGTAAAAATCATGTATCTCCTCAGGAGCTGAGAAGTTTGCAAGGCACGTTTCTAAAGGCACCCTCGGACGCACAATCTCATCAGCATTTCTATCAGAATAAATATGCTCAGCAGCATTCAAAGAAACTTATGAATGAAATAGTAAGATCTCTTAGCATCTTCACTTACATTTCCTTTCCTTCTGCAAGTTTACCTTCTTTCAGTTTGTGAAAGGATTCTAGTTCGTCTGAAATTTCTCAAACAAACAAGTATTAGATTTGAGTTGACGTCCAGAAGACATCCCAATTCTAACTTAAGGAAAGGCTAGTAACCTAAATACACACCTTTGTTAGTCGCTTCATGTAACGGGATATTGAGAGAAAGAATGTAATCATTCCTTCTATTATATGTAACTTTTCCAGACGAACATAAAATTCTGTCTTCAATACCAAATTTGAAACTCCTCGAAGGATCCAGTTCAGTTTTCCCAGCATTAGCTCGTTCGACTTGATCAAGAAAATGCAGGAAAAACTCTAAAGCATCCTAACATCAAATTGGAATCAAGCAGTCAAAAGACAGAAAAGAAACATGCAGAACATTATGTAGAATATTAAACAAACAGTAGAAAATTTTGAACCCCATCCTATTTAAAGTTCATCTCTTGTAAAAATTGTTCCATGCCAAAAGGCAGGTAAGGCAGATAAACCTTGTGAGGAAAAATGAACAAACAAATTCAGAACACCTTATTCTTACACATTATCGACATCAGGCTTCCTTAAAAGCTAAAATGAGCACAAGATATGGCCTAAATTTGTAAAAATATAAAAGTAAAAATCATATAAAATGTTTTAAATTGTTGAGTCTTACAACAAAGGTAATATTGCTCATAGGCCTTTAACATCAAATGATGAAAATTAAGATTATAATGATCGCAACTATAATTTAAAATACAAATAACTAACAAAAAGATTCTATTGGAAAAGAAAACATTTATTATACTTGTATATATTCTTTGTAATGAATAATTTTCCCTAATAAAAAACTTGTTACATTTAGTTGTTCAAAATTAACTTTAAGGGTTGACGTTAACAATTTTATTTTAATGACAAATGCTGAACCAAATATTTCATATAATTTTAGAAATGCAAGGATTATGAAAGGTGTAAATGCCTAGGAACCGTTGGTTCCTGAAGAAGACATAGTTAAAAGGACACACATGACCTGGTCTTTTATGCTTCAATTTTTGAGCAACATACAATAGTCAACGTTGGCCCTTTTCCGCCCAAAATAATTAAAAAATGCTAAAATTGCAGCATTCGTATAAAGTTAGCATATAAATCTATAGATCAACACCTAGAAGATGCTCAAAAAGTACCAATGCATTCACGATCAACAATAAGTTGGACAATTAGAATAAGAATAGCCTAGATATTTTGAACCAATGTTTTAAATACCGGATTGCAGAGCATAGCAGCCAACCCGTTCGCTATAGTGGAATGACTGCTATTCTGAATTTTTCAAAAGACAAATATATATATATATATATATATACATATATATATACATATATATATATATATATATATATATATATTATTGTTACTATTATTAATATATATCTTATTATTGTAATACTTATTTATTGTTTATTACTATGATATATATTTATTATTCTAATACCTATTATGGTTATTATCATATATTATTATATGCTGCATGTTTATCTCTACTATATGATCAAATAATTTATCATTATGTATTAATTTCTTTCCATATTTTCTTAAATACTCTTATTAAACATTACAAAGTATCTTATAATTTTACAAAAGTATAATTAATCTAAAAAAAACAGCAAAAGAACCATTTCCCCAATTTTAAGACGGTTTTGGGTATGAAGGCCCAATTTGGAGTCGGGCACAACACCCTCTCTGAGTTAGAAACAAAAAACCCCAGCCACTTTCTCACTCCAGCTATCCAACCGTCACCTCACAGAATTCCAACCAACTTTTCCCAAAAAACATTTGCAACCCTAGACAATGGCAGAAATTGCCAAACAACTGCAGAATGACCACACACCACCGAATATAACCGCAAATACACCACCACAGATGGCAAGATAGACGTGTCAAAGAGAAGCACAAAAGAGGAGACAGGCGACGTGGTTTCAGGAATAAATAAATTAGTAGCAATGCTATCCAGTCTGCTATAGCCTCTAGTTGGGCCACTACAGCTGTGAGACTAAACTGTGCTTCCATGGCTGCCCAGCTACACCATGGCGCTATGGCATGCTGTTCTAAACCCCTTTTTAACAGCCTCAGTCTTCAGCTGAAGATTGTGAATTAATGATAAATTTTACCAATAGCTCAAACATTACCAAGACCATGGTGCACAAAATGTTGGGTAATAGTGTTGAGAAAATAAAGAATTTCCCATAAAGACAACTAGAATCTAATTTGCATTCATCTTCAGGAGACACTTTCAAGTAAAGAGCGGAAGAATTTATTTCATGTTAAGATAATGGGAAGTATACTGCTACTTGGAAATTCAAAATAGTACACCATTAATAACAATTGTTCGTAGATATCAAAGATAATATGCTTATATAGCATGTAAAACTTAATGCTAAATGCATGAAAATTGTGGTTAGGTTTGATGTAAAGGAATTGATGTTTTATCACATCATTCAATCTTCAGGACTCAACAAATATGTTTCATTGCCAGTGTGTTATGCATCCTTATTTACCTATAAAAGGAACAAAGTGCTTCATTTCTCATAGTTAATTGCATTCCTTTTGTTTTTAACGACCTTTATAATTTAAGTATTTACATATGTTTCCAAATAACAGTCAAAAACTTGCTTCCTGGCATGAATAATGCATTCTCTATTTCATAGCTCTCATGGATTTACTCCCTAATAATTGTAAGAAATCAATAGCACAATTCAAAGACACATCTGATGCATTAATGATATTTTTGCTGCATTTTTAACTTTATTATTATTATCACTGTTTCCTATACCAATCTTTGAAAATAGAAAACAAGGTGACTTTATGTAAAAAAATAAATAAAACAGAAAAGAACTCCCAAATCAGATGGCCCTTAAGTTTGCATCCAAAAATTCATGAATAACTTGACATATAAAACAGAAAAATGTCAAATGCTTATATCATTAATGAATGGTTAAGGGAAAAAATAGTTACTAAACATACCTGTTGCCGCGTAGATGAAAATTCAGGATGGCTGGCAGCAATTACAGATTTAAACATATGCGGACGTATCCCTTCTTGTTTCTAATGTTTGAAGAAAGTGGACATGGGCAGACAGAAGAAATAAGCAAAGAAAATGCATCAATAAATGTGAAAGAGGATATGTAAAAACATTATCTGAAACTTCAACCAAAAGGCATAGCAACATAAAAAACCCCATCCTAATTAAAGTTCATGCCATGCAAAAAATAATCATAAAAAAAAGCTAGGAAAGCACTAAAGCACATAAACCTAAAGAGAAAATATTGAACTAGAAAAGGAAGAAATGAACAAACAAACAAATAAGTACTTAATCAATTTATGGAAATTCTGTAATCACTAGGATAAATGTAGAGTAAGGATTTTAATATCACCAAGAGCCAGAAAGCTTACAGCAGTTGTAGTTGAAGTTACAATGTTTTCTTTTTCATCCTTCTGTATGCCAAACAACAGTAACTTATAATTAGCAAAGACTCTAAACAAATTTTCAATTGATATTTACTGAGTTAATGGGGCCTACTTCAAATGCCGGAACAGAATATTTGCCAGAAAGTAAGCCGTGAGCCAATTTTGTCCTGACAATAAGTGAAACTATGATTAAAGTTCCATAAATTCTAATACAGCAATAAATGAAACTATAATTAAACTTCTTCTAATGAGAATTAAATAAAAAGAGGCCTCTGCCTTGAAAACCTCCTCTCATATACATTTTCTTTCAAGGAGGAAACAAAAATTCTCCTATAACTTTACAAGTACTATTATATACATATTGAATTATTTACACAAAATAACCTATCAAATCCATCTTTTCCACAGTAAAACTAAATTATAATAAAAGGAAACACCTACATACACAGTAAAACGAATGCTATCAAAAACAATATACCCGCAACCATTCTGGTTTCCGTAAGGGATCAGATATCTCATGTGCAATTATAAATTTAAATAATGTACGTCGCAACAAACCAAAATTTCATTTTTTATGAAATATTTCATGAATAAAAAATACAAACGGATATGAAAATTAACAGATATGCATGAGTCATAGGATGCCTGACATGGAATGGGTAGCTGAATTGTGTTGAAACCCCAAACATAGATCACTCATGATAGATTATGAGTGCTATTGCTAGGTCATCATCTTAATATAATGCATTAGATGCCTCGAGTATAATCTTAAATGAGCCAGAACAAATGGAGTGTTGAATGAGCAAAGTCTTTTTCGAAAACAAATGCTTATGAAGAAACTAATCAAGGATTGCCTAATTAGGTTTCGTACTTGGAATAGCATCACCTTGACAGGAAGTCTATGGAGGAAAATACCAAGACAAGCTAGCTACTTAGCACTATGAGTTGTTAATTTATACACACAAAACGGTTTTTCTCCAAAAGTTCCGACTTTGATTATGTGCTTTTGTAAAAACAAAATATCCAAACATGCACTTACAGCTGCATATTTAGGTCTACAGTTGGATCAGCAGGAGACATCTCGAACGCCTTCTTTAGACTTTGGTTCAAGTAATACCTAAGAATGAAATAACAGATATTGAAGTAAATGCAAACAATGTTCCAACAGTAGCAAGAAAATAAAAGACATGCACAGACCGTGATATGAAGGATCTTGTTGAAAATACAACTTGCATATTTGCTGCCATGTAACAACTGCAAGAAAACAAAACACAATATAAAAGTTTCAAACTAGTGTTTTATGATAAGCAGCAAATAATAGGGACCAACTCTACCTGTTTCCAATATTGACCAGTCCTGTATATCCAGGTCCAAAAATTGGATATACATCTTGTCCACTTTCTTGTATTCGATTCCAATCAAAATTAGTATTTTGATCAAGTTCTCTTTCAGCAGTTGTCATTTCAGTCTGAACATAAGAAAGTGAGACATTCAAAAAAAAAAAAAATTATGAGTCAAGTAATATTTAATTAATGGTAAGTACACTCTTACATCACCCTATTGGAGTAACAAGACAAAACCTTATTCTGAAGCATCTAATTGAATATTCAACCACAGCACTAATTATAAACAGCATTCATCAAAAGAAGTATTGCCTCCAAACAGTGGGTGATGTTACTATTTAAATTTTTTTGTTTGGAATGATATAATATATATAATAGAAATGTGAAAGGCAAACGTCAAAAAACCTAAACACTCATATTTATAGGTAGGTATCCTACAGCCAAGTAAATGTTTTACTCCTCTCAAAAATAGCAAACCCTACATCTATAAGGCAAGCAAAGTTTCTAATCTCAACACTATCACTACTAATACTTGTAGAAATAAAAGAAAAAAAAAATAGACACTAAAGGGTCTAACTTAGGATATCATTTCAATAATAAGTTTCCATGGTCCTCATGTCTACCACATAGGGAAAAAAATAGTGACTAAATACACCATTAAGCTGTAAAATATCACAAAAGCTTCTTTACATCTAAATAATAAACACTCAAGGGCTCCATTCTCTCCATTTCCCCCCATCTCATGTAGGAAAGAAATTTCATATAATAATATAATTTTGGCTGTTGGTGTGCATGTGTGACAAGTGAAGTCTCATAGTAGTCATCAGTACAACTACTACTCTCAGAAGAAAGTATCAAGTGAGATAAAAAAAAATAAACAATTAGAATCTCCGTCTCTGAATAACTCAGCATATGAGAGCCACTAGGTTTGAATTCCCCAAATTCATGGCACATAGGAAAGGGACGACTTTCAGAACGTTTGAGCTTAACATTATGCCAATAGGATGGAAAAAGAAAAGTCAAAGAAACTTTTAGAGACAAGCCCACACTATTATTTATTGAGTTAGATCCTTGTATGCATTTATATTGAGATATGATTCATTTATTGCTTTTGAAATACCAACGTATGAAATGTTTAATAATAAGCTCATTTACTTTACATTACTTTACCACTCATTGACTCAATCTCACCTAATCTTACATATTCCAGATGACCATCAGGAGTGAATTATACAACATGGTGCAGTTTTTGAGTTTTCATGCAACTTCCAAGTTGCTTAATTATCTTTAGAAAAGAATATTTCTATATTTTCCTTTCAACTCATATGTCTAGTTACATGGTTTATCTTTTAGTCTAGTCTTTTATCATTGATTCGGGAACATCAAAGTATAAGAACAAATATTAGGTATGTAAATGCTCCTTTATGTAAATTTTATTGTTCACGTATGTTATTTATGTTACGCCCAAATCCTCTCTAGAGAATTATAGTATCTTCAACATATCCCTTCACGTCGAAGACTGAACACCTTAAGCATTAGCCTACATATTTGTGAGAGGTCCGATAAAGACAAGTTAACATGTGGCACAATAGGCCTAACAAAACTTACAAAGATATGTTCGGATACTATATTATAAAGTCAATTTAAAGCCTAACTCAACCTCATAAAACCAGTTTGGAAGATTTGCACCCACTTATATATGATAATTTGGTCATATCCATAGTTGACCCGAGATCTTTAACATATATCTAGATTACGTGTGTGAAATAACTAACCTTTTGTAGTGATGAAAAGTCAATGCCAAAAAATGCCAAATGTTGGGCAAGTTGTGGATCCAAGACACTTTCATCCTCTGCATAGGAGAAAACATCTGAGCTGCCACAATAGATTAGCCATAATTAGCACATGGCACAGAAAAAATGACCATCATCTATACCATAGAGCATATTTAGATTATACAGTTCTATGATATGTTTAGGCTAACCATATATTTAGGTATAATAATTTCCTTTCACAATTACAGACTGCACTCATACAAGTAAGCCATTGATAATAATAAATAACATAAAAGCCAAAACACTATATTCAGCAAGAAGGCATCACCTGCTGCTTCCAGATCAGCAGTGATAGTCCCAAGCTTTACAGCAAGAGGGTAGCCTGTCTCCTGGTAATGCTCAACAGCATGGTTGTTTCCTCCAGTTCCATCAAAGTTTTTCCTCCCACAAAGTATCATTCCATCAGTCAAGTTTAGCCAAAGATTGTCTGTCTTGTCACATTTAGCACATTTCCACCCAGATGGCTGAATAACAACACCATTGTCAATCTGTTGTATATTCATTGCATAGGAACTAACTTGTTTCTTGTCAGCAGTCCAAGCTGCAAGTTGCTCTTTTCGTTCAGCACCCTCAGCTAGTAAGATTGCATCAACTGCCAACCTTACCTAAATATTTTTAACAAATGGATAAGATGGATAAAATTCCACGTCTCCTTAATTAATAAAAAGGGGGATTAAAGAGACAAAAATCAAAAGAGGAGAATATGTACCTTCTCCGGCAATTCCACAGAAGGGAATGGAAGAGAAACATACTCAGGTAATATAACTACACTATGAGTTTCCTCATACTCGGGCTCATTATTATCAAATCCCCCCTCAATACCTACAAATTAATAAGAGGGATAAAATTATGTAACACAAAACCGAAACAGCTTTTTATCAAAAAAAATAAAATTATTGGAATGAATGATGATCTAGTCTTAACAAAACTGCCAAAGTGATAACTCCCCAACCAATACCTAGAATGTTTGAGCTACATAACCCAGTGTACAAACAAGGATTATAAATGACAAAAAAAGAAGTCATGTTTAACAACTGAACAAAGATTGCAAACAAACACAATCGTCATAAGCTCATCAGAGATGCAGGATAACAAAATCAGATACTCACGCACCAATAGCCAAGAGTGTAGGTTTCTTAGAAGGCCTGTCTTCGGGAACTAACTTCTTAGTCTGCTTTAAATGCAAATAGACAGGATTGCCGGTCTTCTCGTAATTCCAACCAACAAAATCCTTCCCAAAAGCAAGAAAAGTACACATGTCGATGAACAAACCACCTTCCGACCTCTAAAATTCCTCAAAAATAAAAATAAAATCAGCACCGAGCATCAATTTCCCGCATTGTGAAGCTGTAAACACATTGTAACATACTAAAACATCCATCATTTCCAATCAGAGGAATTTAAAACCATTTACATTAACTTCTAAAATTCTCAATGCTGCTGTGCTGAACAACCACAAACCACTTTGCATAATCTCATCACTTCCCACTCTGTAACTCACTAAAATATCCATCATTTTCAATCAGAGAAATAAAAAACCAGTCACACTAACATCTTAAATTCTCAATGCTGAAAACAACGACAAAACCACCAGCATATCCTCAACACTCTCCCCGCTCTCTCAGCAACCACTCAACAATCATCACAAAAACTAATATCTAAAACTCCAAACAAAAATTAACTAAACAAACAGCGCAGATATCAGAAATCACTTAATGCCTTCAAACTCCGAGAAGAAAAAACAAATTAGAACAATCGAAAGACTTAGACGAAGCTGGTATAAACAACAACTCATCATTTCCAGAACTATACGAAGGAAAGAAAGCATCACCGGAGTGTCGAAGGAAACGCAACATTCGTGCTTGTAGATGCGATTGGTCGGTTCGGGGATCCGAACCCGAGCGAGATTGGATCGAAGCAAATCCAAGGGTTCGATAGTCATCGTAACGGAAACACCAGAAAACCCTTGCGCGGTGCAGCTGCGATTGCAACAAGAAAAAGAAGAAACGCGATGTTACAAGAAAAAAGAAAAGAAAGAAGTAAAGAAAGAAACGAGTCTTTCTCAAGTCATTCCACGACGCAAATACACTCTGCACTCACTAGGTGGCTTTGCTTCAATTGAGTGTACTATCTCGTTTTAAATACTGCTGCAATGCAAATGAGATTTCAAAAGTGGACCGGGTTGAACCGGTGATAGACCCGTCCTCGAACCATGGCTTTCTATGATTAATCTGTCAAAGTTAGCTTGTACTAAAGTTTTAATTATTCTGTAATAGTGGAACTCCAAGAGGTATAACCTTTTTTATGATAATTAAAAAATGTTTATTATAATAAAATAAATTAAAGAATATTAGTAAACTTTATATTGAAATTGTAAAAGATGGTATGCATAAAAGTATAATCATAAATATATTTTTTATTATTTTTATAATATTATAATTATATAATAATAATAATACTTATAAATTTATATCAAAATAATAAATAAATTAAATATGTAAAAAAAGTTATAAAATATTTTAATTTTTATTTAAAAATCATAATTATAATTATACAATAAAAATCCTTTCAACTTTTTTATGAATATTTTTTTAGATACTAAAAATAAGAAATTAAAAGAGATATAAAAATTGTAAAATACATAAATGAAAAATTCAAGTTGTATTATTAATTGTTATAACTAGTAAATTTTAATTTATAATAATTAATTAATAAATTTTCTTTGTCTATGTTTACTTAAAAAATTTCGTTTTTTAGATAGACCACTATATTTGTTCATCCTTGAAATGTTAAAATAACATTTTGTTAGCCAAAGCTAACATGTTAATATATTTTTGTTTGGAATGGTGTCGTATGTGGCTAAATGTGCAGCTTGCGTGACACCTCGGGAAAGCATCCAGCTTAGGACATCTTCGTTGCTTAATGCGATAATCAATCAACAGGTAAGCATCATTAATACTAATCAACTTATTAAAAACATTTGTGCTGAGAATAACAGTTAACAGGTATGAAGAGGAAAGATTGGTCCTATACATAGAGTGCTTTCAACCTTTATAATCAGTAAAATGTTCAAGGTATTTTTTAAAATCAAATTTTAAGAGTTTTAATTAGTGAGTCTTTTAACTTAGTATCGAAATTTTTTTTTGTAAGAATATCTCCACCCTCTAACCAAAGATTGAAGACTGAAAATTAAAGGCCGAATATCTCAAGCAGAAGATTAACATATCGTAACGAAGTCTATTTTGAGGTCTGTATAAGAACAATTGTCATTCAATGTGTGGTCGAGAAGGATTAATGTTTATAGTTCAATGATATTGACAATGAACATAACTCAGGACTAGAGACAAGTGGATTCAAGAATCATCAACACTGACCACATGGCACTGCTCTTGGCTCTCCAGTGAGAGATGACCAGATGAAATAAAGAAATGTTAAAGAGACTGTGTTCTCATGCAGGAGAATGAGGACATAAGGAAGAGGTTGTGGGGAAACGATAATCGATAACCCAAAACTAAGAATATAACAACATCCTGAGATCTTGGATGCCCACAGTGAACGTAACTAAAATAATCAAGGTCGAGTCCCAGCTCTGCACCTCAACCAACATTTCTCTCTATTGAGGAATGTACTATACGACCACCAGAAGGTGTGGCCGACAACTCCTACAGCAATTTGAGAAGTTGAAAAGCACTACCCGGCCACTAGGAGGTATAGCCGACAACTTCCACTTCTCGAAACTCTTGACAGTCTGAAGACTACAAGAGTCTAGGAGACTAGTGTACTATACGACTACCAGGAGGTGTGGCCGACAACTCCTACAATAGTCTGAGAAGCTAGTGCACTATACAACCACCAGGCAAGTGTGACCGACAACATCCACTTGGCCTTCAGAATAATAAGTTCCAAACCAAACCAAAGAGATGCTTACTACAAAATACATATAGGCCAACAAGTATAGGATGACAAGTACCTAGTGAGCCCCTGATAGAATAGTTTCCCATATCCCTTACATTGGAAACAAGCATCTGCCTTCTAACACAGGAACAAATTCCGATAAATGGCGCACTCCTTACTAAAGAGATGGAGGGTGAGTAAGCTATCCCATCTCCCTTACAGATAATCTACACAGATAACAGAATAGACAAATCCAAATATAGCAAACCAAAAATCTCCACAAATAATAGACCAAATGATGACATATAATCTCATATGATCTCGTCTTTATGCTCATGTTAGACGATAAATGAACTTGTGTAACAAGGAGTTTCTAACTCAATGTTCATGTTTTTAGAATCAATTTCAAATTATTCTTAATTAAAACTCAAGCCCTTGTTGAAACTAATATAGAAAGTTCATATAGGATAACAAACCATTACTTTGATTATTTCTTTATTGAAGATATCTGCTAGATGTTATAATGAACATCTAACAAGGTATTTCATAATTGTATATGAAAAAAAATATTGTATATGAAAATACTACAATTTTCTGGATGTTACACAACTAGTGTAGAAATAGCTAAAATTGTTATAAATGAAGGAGCTGCACAAGATCAAGCTGAAGAAAAAGAGATTTACTCCTTAGATACCGATACTAAAGATGAGGAATTCTTTGATAAAATGATTAGGTTAAGGAGGAGCCAATCTGTAGAAGAAGACAAGGAATATGAAGAGGAATCTGAGGAGGATGAAAATGAGGACTGACCCTCTGATCACACCACATAAAGAGTTGAATTTTAATTTTTCTACATAGTTTTAAATTTGATTTTAATTTTTAGTTTTTTAATCTTCAATGTTTCTTACATTTTGGTAGTTGTTCTATTAAATAGATTGTATTTAACTGCTAAAATTTCTTTTAAAAACTGATAGTCGATAACACAATTTGTTTGTTTTCTAAACAAAATTGAAATTTGGTTGGAAGAAGAATTTTGAGCTTAAACAATTTTTACATACTCAGAAAGTTTTAGTGATAGATAAATGCAAAGGAAAAGAGAAATAACAACCTCAATTTGAAAATTCTAGAACATAGGTTGTTGGATTCACATAAATTAAAATAAGCATGAGCAAGAGAAGCAACCTAGTGAGTGGAGGGAGACTGAAAACATTGTGAGGTGAGTGAATGACTTTAGCTGTATATTTCAATAAGTTGTGTGTTAAATTTCTGAGTGTTATTAATCATAAAAGACATGGAAAGGATCAAGGCCATTTTTTGGTGAAATAAAGCGTAGAGCCAAAAGCCAACCTTATCCATGTGGAATTTCATGTTTAACCTTAGCTACAAGCACTTGCCCTAAGCCAAAATTTGAAAACTGAAGTACCTTCCTCACTAAAACAGGAGAGCATGATATGTGTAATTGTGCAATTGTAAACTAACAGTCAGTACACCCTCTTTGGCTTTAGGCAACATTTATATTGCAACGGTCAAAAAAGTGTTGCCTGAAATAGGAATAAACAACAATTTTTACTCGTCTAAAAAATCAAATTTATTCCAAAGATGTCCACGATACACATGAAAAGCGTTGCCCATTTAATTTAGGCAACATTCATAAAACTGTGGATAGACTATGTTTTTCAAAATGTGGCTATTTTAAACAACATTTAATTCTTGTTAACTTTAGTATAATTATGAAATTGAGGCTTGGGAAGTTTTGTTTTCAATCTTAAAAAATTTCCCAAACTTATTAAAATACATTGAGCGCATGTAAACTTTCCCAAAAGTTTCACAAACCCTTCCTCACTTCAAACACCCGTTCGAGAAGAAATTCTCTTCTTGCCTCGCGTGAAGCTGTTCGCATCCTCCTAGTCCTAATCTTGCACATTGTTTATTAGTCTCACCCATAGTGCACGAAGTTTGATGTTTCTTTCTCTGCCTTGCCGCAAGCATAGCTTCTACATACTCTTCGTGGCTTGCGTAGAACTTTGCCACGATCGTGATTCCGTATAACATTATCCACCACTTATTCCCCACAGTGACCACATGGAATACTCACACATGTACATTATTAAGCTCTTTAGAAACATGTTAGGGTTACATAATCTTGATTTCAATTTTACTGATTTTTAGGGTTGTGATGATTTAGGATAAAAAATATTATGAAAGGAAGTTTAGAGTTTTTGTTGCCAAGAAGGAATTAGAAAGTGCAAGAACTGAGAAGCCTGGAATGTGAGAGGAATTGTTTTTATTTGATGTCATCCTTAGTTGATGGAATACAACCCAACCACCTTACTCAAAGAATAAAGAATAAAAAATAAAGAAGAGATATGAAAAGACAGAGAGAGAGAGAGAGAGAAGGGTGAATACAAAATGTAAAAATTAACATATTAAAATAGTCATTTTATTTCCATATCTATGCCACATTGCTGCCACCTTGGAGTGTCAAATGGGAGTATAACAACTTTGAGTGTTAAAGAGTGAGTGTGAGGTGCAACGTGAGTATGTGCAGAATGAGATGCTTTTTTCAGTGTGTGGAGGTGAGGTGCTTTTTTCCAGAGGGAGTGTTGCAGCCTTTTTTTTTTTTGTGGGTGTATAAGGCAATAGCGAGAATATACAAAAGTGAGTGTGAGCAAGAGTGGAGAGAGGGAGTGTTGTATCCTCATAAAGCATCGTGGTTGTAGAGCAGCATAACAATGTGTTGTGTAGGTGAGAAGGTGTGTGAGAATGACAGGGATATTCTTTTTGTCTTTTGTCACTGGCGCCCAAAATGAGTGAGTGGATGAATGTGTGGATTGTGAGAAGAATGAGGGAGGTGCGGAAGTATTTGGCTTGTTGACCCAAAAAAGAAAAATGAGGTGTAAATGTGAAAAAGGAAAGAGGTATGGAAGTGAGATATTGGTGGGTTACCCCTACTCCAATTTTTTTCTTTATTTTTTAATATTGGGCCAAACCTTTTTTTTCTTTTTATTCTAAAAAAAGAAGTAAAATGAAAATTTCTACGTGAATGATAAAGTAAATAAAAACATGAAATATATATAGTGTTTTTTTTTTCTAAAATGAGAAAGAGGATAAAAACCTAAACCATATTTTTTGTATATTTTAAAAAAAAATGAAAATAAAAAAGATAATGAGAAAAAACTATATTTTTATATTTTTCCTAAAAATAAGAGAAAACAATAAAATATAAATTTAATCAAAGAACAAATAATGAATTTTAATCTAAATGATTTGACTATTTTTTGAATTTTTCGAGAATTAATTAGAAACATTTTTTTCGCCCGGAAGAAATTGAATATTGACACATAACTTCAAATTTCAAGAACAAATGCATCAATTCATAAATCTTTAGAAAAACATATACATAATTTATCATCAATGATCATTCAATTAGTCTAAATTAGGTATTAGTGCTTTATACAATTATCGCACCAAGTTTCTCAATAAAAACAAAAATAATCAAAAAGGAAAAATAAGCAAAAGTAACAAAAATATAGTAGAAAAGCAAAAAAAAAACAAAAATAAAGTCATCTATAAATATCCCTGAACATTTGATTCTCTTCTTCTACCTCATCTTTGGCACCTTCAACTGCTCCACCTCTCCCTCTGAATTTGTCTTGGACTCCAGGCCAAGCAACATAAGTAGAAAACTCCTCAGTTGAGGCTAAATGAAATGCTGGTGGATTCCCATGTCCATGCAATGTTAAATTTCTAAGGTTGTCAATGATCATTGTCTAAACCCTATACATCCAATGCAGTGAAGCATCAAAATGCAAATAACTCAGTATTGTCCTTGTGTGGACACTCCCTCTTGGAGGTGGTGCTAGTTCCACTAGTCACTCTCCCGTCATGTAGTATCTATTGATATAATTTATATCAATAATGTGCCTAAGTCGCTCAAAAGAAGGGAGTGAGACGTCTACTCCAGCTTGTCTACACATATGTGTAATTCATGAAGGATGTCCAAGGCTAGCTATGATGTGTTAACTGTTAGCATATTGGTATATCCTATGTAATATGTTTTCCTATGTTCAGAGTTTTTTCCAAACATAATGCAATAGAGAATCTTTGACCTTACTTCAATGATATCTGACACATGAGAGGTGGGAGAGATATTTGATTGGATGAATGTTCCCAAACCCTTGCCAAAGGATTCAAATCCATCCTCTTGATATGCAATGGTATCTTCTGCCTGTCCCTCACGAAAGTACCTCCAGGTAGAGAGACAACTCTTTCAATCTCTTCATAATCACAGTAAGTATTGATAAAGTTCACATACTCACAGGGATTGTTTCCCTCATTAATTCCCAAGAAGGAATTAATGGTTGTAGCATCATAAGGGACTATCTTCCCTCTCACATAGTTGGTATATGAGATGGTTTCCTCTTTCTCTACCATCATGGCATTAACATAAATTTCTTTAACCACTGCAATATTAGTAGGCTTTGGGTATGTCTCCATTCCCCTCCAATTTCTTCTCCTCAATTCTGTTTTGAATTCCACTACTTACCTAGTTCCAGGCTCACTTTTCTTTCCATGATAAGTCTTCTGTTTTCTACTAAAGTAAATTGTCTCTCATGAGCTGGGGAAATGAATGTTTTTTTTCTTAATATAGTTAGCCTTTTCTCTTGTGACACATTGAGGATTGTCCCTCCACTTGTTTTTGTTTCCTTGAGGCCATATGTACAATTCAACAAACACCAAGAATGTAGACATAATCTTGCAATTAGTATATAAATCACAAATTTTAGAAGTGGAAACATTTTCAAAACTGGAAATTTGAAGAACTATGTCATACGCAACGTATTTACGTCGGTTACAGAGAACATGATACATATATTTTGGGCAATTGCACAAGGTGCATAAAATGTGAGCCCGATACAATGAACCAACAATTCAAAATTTAATTTCAATCAGTTCAAAATCACTCCCAAATAGATTCAATGTCCAGTTCAATGCAACATAAACCAACTAAGAGTTATGAAAACAACCAATATTATCAACTAAACTAACTATACATACTCAAAATCCCTACTCACTATCTAAACCAAAATTAAAAAAAATATACTTACCTCTACAATGCATAATGTATGGTTGGGCAAAGTGAAAAACCTTAAATCTCACACTCATAGATTTTCTCCCTTTGTTGCTTATGTGAACCCGGTTAGGAATAATCCCCAGAACCCACAACAAAGAGTATTTGAAGGCCCAAGATCCCTAAGTATTTAGATTTAGGATGATTTACTCAAAACCCTTGTCTTGTAAAAAAGAAACCCAACAAAGACCTTAAAGTATGAAAAACACCACAAGGATGATTAGTCCTTGATAAGTTTGCAAGTCCAATGAAGAACTCAAGAGTGAACTCTCACTTCTGAAGAATTCTAGAATAAAATTTGTATTATCATTCAAGTCCCTGATTACAAGTGCAATTTGGACTTAAATAGACCTTACATAACTCCTAAAAGCTGACTGGGACTCCTCCACTTAATTGTTTGCTGATTAATGCAAATAGCAACCTTTGGCATCCCTCAACAAACTTAATTAATTACAACCATGGAAAACAAAAATTTTCAACTTCCTAAGCATGACTACATGTAACTCTAACGAAATTTAAACAAATTACAAGAAACATAATTTAAATTCGTACAAACTAATGGTTGACTCTTCAAAAAGTAATCCTAGCCCAAAATAACCTATTTAGACGTAAATCAAATTTGGTGATGCATTATATATGGGCCCTTCACTTCAATTGACTTGTTTTTGGCCCAAATCTATTTCATTTAATTCCTTCATCAGCCCATATCAAATTTAGAACGTGATCAGGCTTAAATTCAATCTTAGACTTTGTTTGAGCAGTCAAAATGTCTTGAACCAGTCCAATCAATGCCTCTTTCGGTTTTTGGGCCCTTGACCTAGTGATTGGTCCACTTGGAATTTGCAAAACATATTGTCTATTTGTCCAGGTGTTTGAGGTTTGTTAAACTTAAGCTCTTGGTTCTTATCATCCCCTCTCTCCTCAAAAGGATTTGACCTCAAATCTTCACCTGCATCATAAAGAGATAAATCAGCAACATTAAAAGTATCACTAACACTATACTTACCTAGGAGGTCAATTTTGTAAGCATTGTCATTCATTCTTTGAATGACTTGAAATGGTCCATCTCCCCTAGGAGCCAATTTAGATTTTCTTTGGGCTAGAAATCTTTCTTTTCTCATGTGCACCCAAACCCAATCTCCTGGTTCAAAAGCGACTCACTTCCTTCCTTTGTTGGCATGAGATGCATATTGCTCATTTTTCTTTTCAATTTGCTGCTTAACTTGCTCATGAAGTTTCTTCACCATCTCAACTTTCTTTTTTTCCATCAAGGTTGTCTCGTTCATCGATAGGTAAAGGTATCAAATTCATCAGTGTTAAAAGATTAAAACCATACACTACTTCAAAGGGAGAAATATTTATAGATGAGTGCACAATTCTATTATAAGCAAATTCAACATATGACAAACAATCCTCCCAATTTTTCAAATTCTTTTGAACAATGATCCTAAGCAACTGAGATAATGTTCTATAGACAACTTCAGTCTAACCATTAGTTTGTGGGTGATGTGAACTAGAAAACAATAACTTTGTTCCAAGTTTGCCCTCACAAAACCTTCCAAAAATGACTAAGAAATCTTGTATCCCTATCAGATACAATACTTCTTGGCACTTCATGGAGTCTCACAATTTCTTTTAAAAACAATTATGCAACATGAACAACAACATCAGTTTTGTGACAAGGAATAAAATGTACCATATTTGAAAACCTATCCACTACCACAAAAATTGAATATTTTCCCCTTTTTGACCTAGGCAATCCCAAAACAAAATTCATAGATATTTCTACTCAAGGTTCATTAGGTACTTGTAAGGGTGTATACAATCCATGTGGCAAAACTTTTGATTTAGCTTTCTTTCGGGCAATGCATCTATTACAAATTTTCTCAACATCATGCTTCATCTTAGGCCAAAAGAAATGTTCATGCAGAATGTCTAAAGTTCTTTTCACCTCGAAATGTCCCATTAATCCTCCCCCATGGGCCTCCCTCACAAGCCCCTGTCCCCTTTCACATGCAACAAATATTTGTGCAAAGTCAGAGTCATGTTCATACAAATCCTTTACATATTCAAAGCTAATTAACTTTGCATAAAGAGTAGTAAGTAGAGCATACCTTCTTGATAAGGCATCAACAAAAAAATTTTCCTTACCCTTCTTGTACTTGATTATGTATGGAAAAGGCTCAATGAATTCCATCCATTTGGCATGTCTCTTGTTCAACTTGCTTTGACCCTTTATATATTTTAAGGATTGATGATCAATGTGAATCACAAATTGTTTCGGCCAAAGGTGTGCTGCCATTCTCTAAAGCCCTCACAAGTGCATAAAGCTCTTTGTCATAAGTTGGGTATTTTTACAGCTCCCCCATTCAATTTCTCACTGATGTGGGCAATTGGTCTCCCTTCCTGCATAAAAAACAACACCTATACCTATACCGGATGCATCACATTCTATTTCAAATGTTTTGTTAAAATCCGGAAGTGACAAAACAGGTGCATAACACAATTTATTTTTAAGATCCAAAAATGCATTATTTCGTTCTTCTCCCCATTTAAAACCAACAGATTTCTTAATAACCTCAGTTAAAGGTGCAACAATGGTACTGAAATCTTTCACAAATCTCTATAAAAACTTGCTAAGTCATGAAAGCTTCTTACCTCAATAATGCTAGTGGCGTTGGCCATTCTCTTATGGCTTTTACCTTTTCTTCATCCACCTCTATTCCTTGAGCACTTATAACGTAGCCAAGGAAAACAATTTTACTCATGCAGAAGGAACATTTTTTCATATTTGCATACAACTTTCCTTTCTAAGAACATCAAGAACATAATGTAAATGGTTAATGTGTTTATCAAGATTGTTGTTATAAATTAGAATATCATCAAAATATACAACAACAAATTTTCCAAGAAATTCAAGCAATACATGATTCATTAATCGCATAAAAGTAGTTGGTGCATCAATGAGTCCAAATGACATGATCGACCATTTATACAGTTCATGTTTTGTTTTGATTGTAGTTTTCCACTCATCACCTTTCCTCATTCTAATGTGATGGTATCCAGATTTCAAATCAATTTTTGAGAAAATAGTGGAACCATGCAATTCATCAAGCATGTCATCTAACCTAGGGATAGGGTGATGATACTTTACCGTAATGTTGTTTACAACTTTGCAATCACAACACATTCACCATGCTCCATCATTCTTTGACACAAGTAGAATTGAAACTACACAAGGACTCAAGCTCTCCCTCACATGTCCTTTTGCCAAAAGCTCTTTAACCTGCCTTTGTAATTCTTTGGTTTCTTCAGGATTACACCTATAGGCTGGTTGTTTTGGAGTAGTTTCACCATGAATGAAATCTATTTGATGCTCAATTCCTCTAATGGGTGGCAATCCACTAGGGGTTTCTTCTGGAAACAAGTCTTTAAATTTCTGCAACAATGAACTAACAGAACTAGGAAGAGAGGGGTCAAGTGAATTAGAGGTCAAGCATGCCTCCTTGTAGACAAATGCAAGTATTGTCTGTTTGATAAAATAGGCTACACTCACTTCACTTCATTTTACATAAAAAAATTTGCGCTTTTAGCCTCTCCTCTTTCTTGCTTCTCTTTTACCTCACACTCATTTTTTTTCTATTTTAATTTTCTCATTTTTTTGCTCACTTTCTTTTTTCCCTCTTTCTCTTTTCATTTTCATCTGGTCTTCATACACTTGCTTAGAAGTAAGTGGTGCAAGGGTGATGGTTCTGTTATTTCTGACAAATGAGTATCTATTGGTATAACCATCCTTTGTTGCCCTCCGATCAAACTCCCATGGTCTCTCCAAGAGTAAATGTCCAGTATGCATAGGAACAACATCACAAAGCACTTCATCACTATATATACGAATTGAAAAAACGAAACTAAAAATTGTTTCTTTACCCGAATCTCCCTATATTCATTCAGCCACTACAATTTATAAGGTTTAGGATGTTTAAGGGTTGGCAAGTTCAGCTTCTCAACCAATGTGGTACTTGCAACATTTGTGCAACTTCCTCCATCTATGATCATAATGCACACCTTATTTTTGATGAGGCAGCGAGTATGAAAAATATTCTTCCTTTGTTGTTCCATGTCATCTTCTTTAACCTGAGAATTTAGAACACGTCTAGTTACAAGTGCTTCTCCCTCAGTTACATATTCAACTTCATCATCACTTTCTTCTTCAGTCTTAGCCATGGATTTATCACCTTCACCTTCACTTTCACTTTCCACAGTATTGTCACGTAGAACCATGACTATCTTGTTTGGGCATTATGGTGATATGTGACCTGAACCAAGACATTTATAACATTTTATATATTTGTTTCTAGAGGATTGAGTTTCAACTTTACCTTTCCCCTTTAAATCTTCTGCAATTTTGTTCTTGGCTGCTTCCTTTCGAATACCCTTTTCCTCCTTCTGCCAGCTTGGTTTGTAGGATGAACCAAAGGCATTGTTGTACTTAGAAATTCATTTTTGCTTAAGTTGCCTTTCCACCTTAATGGCCATATGCACCATGTCTTCTAATTCTACATAATGTTGCAACTCCACTACATGTGCAATTTCTTTTATCAACCCATTGAAAAATCGTGCCATGTTACTTCTCTATCTTCATTCACATATCTCCTACGTCTGTTTCTACCCATAAAAAAATTATATTCATCCTCTGTCTCCCCTCTGTTTTCTCTACCAAAGTCATCATCTTCACTCCCTCCATGATTTCTCTTATTTCGACTTGAACTATTCCCATCATCAAGTCGATCATTTTGCAGATTGACTAATTTCTCATCTTGCCTATCCAATTTGTTCCTCATATCTCCCAACACCATATTTAATCTCTCAAATTGTTGTTGCATTGCTTTAAGAGTAAAATCAAGGTTTGATGAGTCTCCAAAATTCCCCTCTCTATTTGTTATTTTGCAGAACCTGAAATTGAAATGTTAGAAAAAAATATTCCCCACAGTGTCTCACATGTTTACACTCAATGATGACACTATACACTCGTGTTTTGTTCTCTATTTTTGACTTTTTCTATATTAAAATTCAAAACACTCTTCCTTTTTCCTCTTTCAATCCTTTCTATAAGTTCTTAAGAGGTCTTACAACTCATTCTAGGAAATCACCGAGTAGAATGATGCAATACTTTAGGAATAATGAACTTACTTTTGAAACACAAAAATATTCTCCACAAACTCAGAATATAAACTTATACTTTTTCCCCTTTTGCCTTTAAACTCAAAATAGGAATTTTTTTTCACTTTTTTCTTTTGTAGAAATGAAATGGATAAATGGATATAAAGATTTCAGAACAGGATAACTAGTAAAACAGTAGAAGATATAACCTGTCTAGGAACGAACATCTAATAGCAACTGATGAGTATCCCCAAGTTGGAGGTGCAAAATAGAAGACAAAAACGTCTATGGTAATGGAGGGAGGGCTTGGGTTGTAAGATCATTTAACTCAAGCTTCAAGGAACGACTCTTTGATGAATTCTTGGATGAATGTGATCTTCAACAAGTTTACAAAAAACTCGAAAATGAAAATAGTTAAAGCAAAATACAAGAAATAAAGATAATACTAGGAATTAGAACAACACCTTGCTGCACCAAATCCATGAGATAAGCAAGATGGTGATTCGTAACCTAGCCCACAAGATAATAATCAATGCTAGGAATTAGGAAGAACCTTGAGTCACTCAAATCCATGAGATAAGCAAGATGGTAAATTGTCACTTGTGACCTAGTTCACAAGATAAGAAACCCTAAGAGAGAAACTTTCCACCTCCCTTTAATGAACACTAATGCACCATCAAGAGATAAGCTTTGAAGCGCCACTCTAGAATAAACAAAGGACAAACATCTCTTAAGACACACTCAGGATTTTCCAAAAATTTATTTTCATTTCAAATTTGTCAAAATGATTACAATTGGTGTTCTTGTATAGACTCACGGTGGAAGAGGAAGCGACAAGCTCATTCTTCCTAGGAAAGTGGAAGAGGAAGAGACAAACTCATTTCTTCCCTAGGATAACGGAAGAGAAATAGACAAGCCCATTCTTTCCCTAGGTCTAAACTAAACACAGAAAAATAAATGTAAAAATTACATTTTTTTTTTTATATTTTCATATCACATTGTCCTCCCCTTCTTCAAGAAAATTCGTCCCAAATTCTAGTTGAGCGAATCTTCAAAAAATCCAAAATGTCCTCCACGTGTTTGATAAAATGTTTGAACCGCTTCCTGAGATACCCAAAAACTTTGAGTGTACCCAAAGCTCTGATACCAACTGATGAGAACCCGGTTCGGAATAATCTCCAAAACCCACAACAAAGATTATTTGAATACCCCAAGATGCCTAAATATTTAGATTTAGGATGTCTACTAAAATCCCTTGTCTTGCGAAAAAGAAACGCAACAAAGACTATAAAGTATGAAAAACGCCATAAGGATGATCAACCCTTAATAAGTTTGCAAGTGCAATGAAGAACTCAAGAGAGAACTCTCACTTCTGAAGAATTCCAAAATAAAATTCATATTATCATTCAAGTCCCTGATTACAAGTGCAATTTGGACTTAAATAGACCTTACATAACTCCTAAAAGCTGATTGGGACTCCATTTAATTGTCTGCTGATTAATGCAAATAGCAACCTTTGGCATCCCTCAGCAAACTTAATTAATTACAACCATGAAGAAACGAAAAGTTTCAACTTCCTAAGCATGACTACTCGTAACTCTAAAGAAATTTAAACAAATTACAAGAAACATAATTTAAATTCATACAAACTAATGGCTAATTCTTCAGAAATTAATCTTAGCCCAAAGCAACCTATTTAGACTTAAATTAAATCTGGTGATGCATTATCTATGGGCCCTTCACTTCAATTGACTTGTTTTTGGCCCAAATCTCCTTCATTTAATTCCTTCATCACCCCATATCAAATTAAGAACGTGATGAAGATTAAATTCAATCTTAAACTTTGTTTGCGCAGTCAAAATGTCTTGAACAACCCAATCAATGCCTCTTTCAGTTTTTGGGCCCTTGACGTGTTGATTGGTCCACTTGAAATTTGCAAAACATCCTTTGGATTGTCTATTTGTGCAGGTGCTTGAGGTTGGTTAAACTTCAGCTCTTGGTTCTTATCAGTTGCTCATGACACTATTGACTATTTCAAATGAACAAAATGAGTTTTTAGGTTAAGTTAGACACCTGTAGGTTTCGAACCTGGGTTGGACTCAGGTTTTCTGTGCCCGACCCAACCCTAACCTAAGGCTCTAGACCTCAAAATGCACCCAATGCAATAGAGTGTGCGACAACTGAGAGCAAAACCTTTGAATTGCACCAAGCTTAACTACTTTAACCGAACATAATCGTTGAAATTTTCACCTTACTCTACTTGTAATTGACATTGATACATTACCCAAAATTAAATGAAAATACGAAATCAGACAATCGAAAACAAAACCCAAATCAAATAATTTGTTCAAGATAAACGAAAAATAAAAACTAAAAATCAGGATTGCCTCCTAACAAGTGCTTGTTTAACATCTTGAGCCTAATGCGTAACTCCTTCAAGGTTGAAGAACTTTGGGACATAGCATGTCCTTAGTGACTGTCTTTATCCTCATAGAATGTGGAGGATTTGAATATTTAGCTCTCTATCTTTTGAAAATATTTTTGCTCTTCGAGTATCTAAATATGATAGGTTGACCAGGTCTCAATTCCTTATTCCTTAAGTTTTGGATCAACTTTTTCAATGTTGAATAATTTTGGAAGATTATAATCATCCAATTTTTCAACTTCCCTCTGCTTTGACTTGAAACTTCCAACAATTTTTTTCCACACACCTAATTTGGTTGTCTTCTTCTTCACCATAGGATTGACTTCAACTCTCATGCATTCTTCAGAAATTCCAAAAACATCAAAAGTTGCTTCACCATCCTGTGTTCCCATCTTCGACTTTCCTTTATCCACATCAATAACCACTTTAGCAGCCTTCATGGAATGTCTTCTGAGGATTAAGTGTACATCCTTATCTTTATCTATTTCCATCACCACAAAATCAACTGGGAATGTAAACTTCCCTACTTTACTAGCACATATCAATTATGCCATAATGATGCTTAACAAATCTATCAACAAGTTGTAGTGTAATTCTAATGGGTTTAACCTTCATATTACCAATTCTTTTCATCATTGATATAGGCATTAAGTTGATGCTAGCCCCCAAATCCAACAATACTTTGCTCACAAATGATTCCCTTTTTGTCATTAGAATAGTAAAACTTCCAAGGTCTTTAGCTTTGATGTGTAAAGACTTATAGATTATTACCCAACTTTCATCTCAATGGTCTCCTCTTAAATAAACTTTCTCTTCTTTGTGAGCATGCCCTCATAAATCTAGCATACATAGACATTCTCTCCAAGGCTTCTGGAAAAGGCATATTGATATGTAGTTGTTTTAAAAATTCGTTAAATCTGACAAATTCCCTTTCTCTATCTCACTTTGAGGGCACAAGAGGATAAGTAATTCTCTTTCCTATTAGAGCTTTACACTCTTCTCTCTCTCTTTTAATCTTTTTATTTTTTCCAATTTTTTCTTTTTCTAATTTTTCAAAATTTCCTTTTTCTATCACAATCTCCTCTCTTAGTTTTTCTTTTTCTTTCCCAACTGACTCGCACTCTCACCAACCACATCTCTGGCTTCCTTACTCAACCATAACTCCTTCCCACTTCTAGTAATAATGTCCTTACACTACTCCTTAAGGTTCACCTTGGTGTTGGCAGAGAATGATCTAATATGATGTTCTGCCATATGCTTTGCTAACTGCCCTACCTACACCTCCAGATTATTCAATGATGTATCTGTATTCTTCTGATTCTGAAGGGATTATTTGTATGAATTGTTGACAAGTTTCTTCTAATTTATTGATTCTTTCATATAATGGTGGGAATTGTTTTTGGTGGCCTCCACTACCTAAAGTTCTATCTTGTTTGCCTCTAAAGTTAGCATTATTTTGTCTCCACCCTTGGTTGAAATTCGGAAAAGGGTTGTTGGAGAATTGTTGTCTTCCTTGATTCCCCATATAGTTGACTTTTGCATTCTAGGTACTATTAGGCATATGACAAAATCAATTTGCATAGTTTCGTCCACAAAAGTCTCATTTCATGACAAGTTGAGCAGGAATATTGCATGACCTGAATCTGTTGGGACAATTTTGCTATCTATTGATTTAGGGTTTCAATTTGCTGAGACAGAAGTTTGTGGTGAGTTAGAAGTGCATCTTGTGAATTCAATTCTAAAACTTCCTTCTTCTGTTATGCAAACATCCTCCCATGATGACCTCTCAGATTAGTAGAAGCCCTCAATGATAGAAATGACTTCCTCTGCATTCTTGAATAGAATTGATCCACCAAAAGAAGCATCTAGGATAATCTTGGTCAGAGGTTGGAGTCCATCGCAAAATTTTTGTACTTGCATCTCCACTTCAAACCCATGATTAAGGCATTTTCTCAATAGAGCCTTGAACCTCTCCCATGCTTTACATAGTGGTTCATCAACACCTTGCACAAATATGGCTATAACAGACTTTGTCTTTGTATTCTTGGATGGTGGAATGAAACAAGCTAGAAACTTTGTCTCCACATCCTTCCAATTGGTTAAACTTTTATTAGGCTGTGATTGCATATCGTCACTTTCCTGGTTAATGAGAATGGAATCAGTCTCAAGAAAAGTGCCTCTTCATCTGCTCCTGTCACACCCACTAAACCACACAACTCATAGAAAGTGTATAGATGAATGTGTGGGTCCTCATAATCTAAACTAGAGAAATGATGATAACTTATCAATTGTAGAAGAGCAGGCTTCATCTCAACAATTTCCTCGTTCATGGTTGGCCTCATAATACTTGTGAAGTCTTCAGGACTCACATAAGTAATCAAATCCCTTATAGTCCTCCTCTAGTTCCGAGTCTAATTCTGTGATTGATTTTCTTATTCCATCTTTGTTTCTTGAAAAAGTTGTGGAATTTGAAAAGACAGTGATTGAACAACTTGTTGACTAGGGTTTCCTTGTCTTTTGTTATCAAACAAATTTCTTCATTTATTTTTTTCAATCTCTGGATCTACAAGTAGTGGCTCTAAAGAAATTGTCCTCCTGATACGGATAAACTCATGCATATAAAAGAACACAAAACCCAAAAACCATAAGTTAGTTTACAAATTACAAAGAAAACAACAATAAAATTGAATCTGAAAAATTATAAAAGAACAATTGTTATATATTGAAACACAAATTCTCAGTAATGATGCCAAAAACTTGTTAGCTTATTTTCCTATGATGACATATGTTGCAAGTAATAAAATTATCGTTCTTCCCAAAGGATTTATGTAATATAAAATAATAACTACCAATTATAATAAGTTTAAATTTTAAAAAATAATTTAATAAAATGATGATAGGTGTACAAATTAAAAATAATGTTTTTATTAACACTTGAATGTAGAAAAAGGATTAACAATGATATGACCAACTTGTTAGGGTTAAGTCTTTCCAATTTTCAATTTCATTTAATACAAATTTTTCTTTCTTTCCTATCATTAATCAATGTCAACCAACAAAATTACTCACCCCCAATTCCTCAGTAAATGAGTCTAAGATTATCTATTGATCATCAATTCCTTAATAAATTATATAAAAAAATCTTGCCTTCCCATAAGGGTCTTAAGACAACAATTGAATCACGCTCTATTCCTAAGCATGAACTTTCATTCGGTAATTCAATTCAGATCTAGAATCAAGAGATATTTTCTAATATTCTCAAGAATTAATAATTTAGTTATGATCCAACACAACATGTACTATGTATAGAATTAAAATACTTATATAATGATAGGAAAGACATAAATATTAAAACAAAAATGATTACATGAAAGTTCAGAAAGGTTTAACCTAATCCCGACAATAGAGAATTTAGTTCCTCAAAGACATGAGGATACTAAGTTCTTGGTGCCGATCAGGAACTGTGAAGATTTCTTGGGAAGTCAACCAAGAGTTATCATTCCACCATACACCAACTCCTCACCTCAACCCCAAGTTGGAAGCGTAAATGGAAGGCTTTCACCCATTCACCGCCGCAATCATGCAAGCCCAACTTCCCGAGAGGTGGAAATGGCAAAAAATCAATTCCTACGATGGAACCTCGGACCCGAACGCACACATCAAAGCCTATATGACACAGGCCAACCTCTTATCTGGAGACCTAAGAGTGCACTGCAGGCTATTCCTTACCACACTTAAAGGGATGACCCTCTAGAAACTCGGTCGACTCATTTCTCACCTTGTTCTCCAAGTTTATAGCTTGGTTTATCGACAGCAAGCCGATGGCTACCTCCTTGGTCTCGTGTCGTCACGTGATTCAAGGCAAGAACGAGTCACTCAAATAGTACATGGCTCGCTTTGCTAAAGCTTGCCTTAACTCCCGAATCTGCATCCAGTTGTTGCTATTCATGCACTAACAGTGGGACTAAAGTCAGGCCTCTTCCTTAATGCCTTGTTTGTAGAGCCTCCTTCCAACATAGACGAGCTTCGAGCTCGTGCAACGAAATACGTCACCATTGAGGAGAATACTGAAGAGGCAAGAAGTATAGAGACATCCATGGTCACCTCGGCACCAAAGAGGAAGAGAGTCGGTAGGTTTGACTCTTATACACCACTCAACGCCAGCTGAGATGTAGTGATTCAACAAGCCTACAACTTGGAACTAGTTCAACTACCACAGCCTATGTATAGTCCTCTCTTTTCCGATCCCACCAAAAGATGTTGTTACCATCAAAACTTTGGTCACACCATCGAAGAATGCATGAAAGTACATGATCTCATAGAAGACCTTATAAGGTCAGGATCCCTTAATCGCTTCATTCAACAAAGCCAAAGCAGCCGAGGTCGTGGAGGATGAGGAAACGACAGAGGAGGCGGAAGGCGAGGAAGGAGCGGACCATGGAGAGGGCAAGGTCATGGCCAGGGACAAGGAGAGATCGTGGCAGCTCAACCTCAACCTCAAACCCCAACTGAACAAGAGCACGAAGAGCCTAACAATGGCGATGACCACCTGGGACATATTAAGACAATCACTGAAGGCTTTACAGGGGGAGGTAGCTCCAGATCTGCTCAGAGAAAACATTTGAGAAGTATCAACTCAGTGAGCATCCTACCACCAAGGACATTCCCACCTATTACTTTCACAGATGAAAACTTCAACATACACGACCTAGACTAGGATGATCCCATGGTCATCTCGGCTACCATAGCCAATTGGCGAGTACACAACACCCTTGTTGACAAAGGAATCTCGGCTAATGTCCTTTACTGGTCGATATTCTTGAAACTCAACTTACCACTAGAGATGGTGAAGTCATATCCAGACCCCCTAGTCAGATTCGTCGGAGAAAGAGTACACACTAGAGGATTTATGGATTTATTGACGACCTTTGGTTCTGGAAGAACTCACCGAACACTGACGGTGAGATATCTATTAGTAGAAGCCAACATGTCCTACAACGTATTAATTGGCCGAAGTACTCTCAATACCTTAGGAGCAATTGTGTACACTCCACATATGGCGATGAAATTCCCATCAGAGTAAGGCAACATCATCATTGTGAAGGTCGAGCTTAAAATGGAACGAGAATGCTATGTCCAAAGCTTAAGGGTAAATCCTTATACTGTGAGGGGAACCAACTCGTCTGCAGCAACACGCCCTTAAGTAGATGTCCCTGAAACATTCATCAAGAAAGAATGCAACAGTGTGGATGCATCATGTCCTCGGCGACAAGATTTTGAGTGCTTCAATATTAAAGGAAAACAGAACATTGTAGTTGAAGAAGAGGAAACAAAGGCAGAAGTCGATCTTGACCCTAGAACGGAGTTTGAGGAAGGTCGTCCCACCTTTGATGAACCAATGACCTCAATCCAAATAGGACGCCAACCCAATCAATGGACTAGGGTTGGGAGGATTATGATCAGGTTACTAAAGAATGAAATCGAGCATGTGATAATTGCTAATGTCAATCTCTTTGCATGGAGCCCGACCGGCATGCTCGGAATTGACCCAGACTTCATGTGCCACAAGCTGGCCATACTTCCTCAAGCTAAGCCCATCGTACAGAGAAAGCGGAAGCTCAGGAAATAAAAAAAGAGGAGCGGTAAATCACAAAGTTAGTTAACTACATAAGGCTGACTTCATCAGGCCTATCAAGTACACCACGAGGATTGCTAATGTGTTGGTGGTAAAGAAATCTAGCGGCAAGTGGAGGATGTCTGTGGATTACACTGACCTCGACAAGGCCTGTCCCAAAGATACCTACCCACCGCCGAACATAGATTGGCTCATAAACAACACAACAGGATACGAGCTCTTTAGTTTTTTGGATGCATACTCGGGGTACAATCAAATACAGATATACCCCTTGGATCAGGATAAGACAACATTTATGACAGAAGGAGAAAATTATTGCTACAAAGTAATGCCCTTTGGCATAAAAATGCAAGGGCCACCTATCAACGACTCATGGATAAGGTCTTTAAAGACCTCATCGACAACATCATTGTGGTCTACGTAGACGACATGGTGGTCCAATCCTAAAGAGTCAAGGATCACGCCTAAGCTCTAGTTAAAGTTTTCGATAGGGTGTGTGCCCATAACATGCGCTTGAACCCCAAAAATTGCTTTTCCTCGAAGTCATGGCTGGCAAGTTCCTCGGGTTTATGGTTACACAAAGAGGGATAAAGACCAACCCTGACAAGTGCGAGGCAATCTTCAACATGAGGAGCCCAAACTCTCTGAAGGAAGTACAATGGCTGAATGGTAAGCTCGTCGCCCTCTCTAGATTCCTTCCCAGATTGGTCGAGAAGGCCAAACCACTGTACAGACTACCAAAGGGTGCGCAAATCTTTAAATGGAACGACATATGCAAAGAAATGTTCCAAAATTTCAAGCAGGACCTAGCTGGCCTATTAATACTGGTAAGTCCTCCCCCACATAGTATATTATATCTTTATTTAGTTGTGTCTAACTCGGTGGTGAGTTCGATACTCGTTCACGAGGAGGGAAAAAAACAACATCCAATATACTTCAGCAGCCGAACCTTGCAGCCAACAGAGGAGTGCTACCAAGTCGTTGAGAAGTAAGTACTCAGACTCATATTCTCAGCTCGACGACTCCGTCACTACTTCAGAAGCTTCAACATCATAGTCTACACTGACTACCCAATTAGATAAGTGTTGCAGAAGCCCGAGCTAGCTGGAAGGATGACAACTTGGGCAATAGAACTCTTTGAATTCGACCTCAAATATGAAAGTATAAGACTGATGAAGGCTCAGTTCCTTGCTGACTTCTTGACAGAACTCCTACCAATGGCAGAAAAGAATGATTGGTGGTCCCTCAACGTTGATGGATCATCAAATAAAAAGGGAGGAGGAGCAGGGATAATTTTGGAAGGCCCCAATGAATTGACTCTCGAACAGGCTATCAGTTTTAGGTTCGAAACATCTAACAACCAAGCTGAATACGAAGCCCTCATCACCAGGATCAGACTGATAAAGGAGCTCGGAGTCAAACAGCTAAAGTGTCAGAGCGACTCTCAGTTAATCACTGGACAAATCAATGGGGAATTCCAAAACAGAGAGCCACTCTTATAGAAATACTACCACATCAGCAAGAACTAATTAACTAGTTTGAAAAGTTCACTATAAACTATGTCCCAAGGGCTGTGAATGAACGCACCGATATCCACTCAAAGCTGTCTAGTACAAAGAAGGTCGGCCAACATCGAACCCTCATCCAAGAAAACCTGAGGAGCCCAAGTTGGGATTATATTGATGTTTTGTAGGTAGATATAAGCAAAAGCAGCTGGATTACACCCATTATTGAATATATTACTAATGAAGTCCTCCCCAACGATGAGAAGGAAGCTAAAAGAGTTTGGCACAAAGTAGCATATTATGTCATGAGCAATGGTGAACTCTTTAGATGAGGATTCTCCACCCCGTTGCTCAAGTGCTTAAACAGTGATCAAAGCTGAGTACGTGCTTGTCGAGTTGCATCGAGAGATATGCGAAATGCATTCGGAAGCGTGGTGTATGGCGTCAAGGGTGCTTCGAGTAGGGTACTATTGGCCCACACTTGAACAAGACGCCCAGTCCTTCATCCAAAAGTGCTCAGAATGTCAAAAGTTTGTCGCACTTCATATTTTTCCATTCGAAGAACTGCATCAAATACTCTCTTCTTGGCCATTCACTACATGGGGCATGGATATTCTCGGACCCTTTCTCCTAGCCAAAGGGCAAGTCAAGTTCCTTATTGTATCCATCGATTGCTTCACCAAATGGGTAGAGGTCGAGCCCTTAGTGACCATCACGACTCAACAAGTTTCGAAGTTTTGTTGGAAGAATGCCATATGCAAGCATGACTTACCTCATTGCTTGGTAACTGACAACGACCACCAATTCATCGACGGGGACTTTGAAAGATTTCTATAACAACTCGACATCAAATACAAGGTAACCTCGGTCGAGCATCTCCAAACTAATGGTTGGTGAAAGCTGCTAACAAAGTCATCTTGAATAGTTCAAGAAAAAGCTTGGTCAAGCCTTAGTCTCCACCTCCCTCTTCAAGTCCTCAATGATCCTGAGCTTCCCCTCAACAACCTTGAGCTCGTTCTTGGCAACCCTTAGTCGCTCTTCAATTTCTTGAACTTTCTATCCATGAGCAGCCTCAAGGTCCCTCGACCTCTCCTCAACAATTTCCACTTTGGCCTTCTCCCATGCCAACTCCGATTCCAACATCTTGAGCTTCCCTTGACTTTGCACAAAAGCCATGGAGGCCTCGTTCTTTTCAAGGAGAAGCTCTTGAAGTTGAGCCTCTAACGAGCGAACCTTAGCATTATTGGTAGAGTTTCTCTTCAGATGCTCCATTATAGCTATGCAACGCCCCAACATTGCTACGCCCGAGTCAGCAACTTCGTCTTCTCCAATAGTCTTCAACAGTTCAATATACTAAGCAGACGGAAAATTGGGACTCCCCAAATACGATTGCACCAATCCTAACCCATGTTCAAAGACCATAAAGAGTTGCTATCTACATTGGTGGTCACAACGAAGTTCACATGATCAAGTGGACCTTGACTATAGTAGAGGAGCCCTAGGAAAGTTTGGCAAAGTTGGAATCTCCACGGGAGGAGGACTTGGAGGTGATGAGGACTCGCGAGGTAGGGATACATAGGTTCTTATCACCCTACTCGAGCTCCATCTAAGAGAAGGAGAGGGTGACGATGACAAGGAAATTGGCTTCACCACGACCGCCTCAATAGCTGTCGTAATCTGAGGACGAGAACTCAAAATCCCTACATGAAAAGGGAAACCCTTTTGACAAGCTGAGGACTCCCCAACCTCTGCAGACCCGACCTCAGCCTACGATGACTCAAGCCTGGCCTTCATGTTAGAATTTTGGAACTCGTCCATCCCCGAATCCAAAGGACGAGCTCCAGTCGCAGCTCGAATCGCCTTGTAGTCGAACTTACCCATAATATCTGCAAAAGTACAAACAATAATCAGATTAACACCAGAGTAAATCACAAAATAGAAAACTATGCTACTAAGCTAACCCTTGAAGAAGGAAATAGGGTCCTCGGCGAGAAGAGAAGCCATAAGAGTCTTGCTGCTTATCGACCGAGGAAGACGTTTTAGTATTTCTATATCTTTCCTCTCTTCGATCGAAAACGTGTGCTCGGCCTGCGACTTAAACTTCTCAAGAATTTTCTAGTAGAGGGGAAATCTCGGCGTACAGTTTTCATCAAACAAAATACGTTTTTTGTGGTCATTCTTCTTGGGTTTTATTTTAAAGAAAGTGTCTTTGAAGTGTGTAAAGGAAGAGGAGTATAGGGTAAATAGTTGGTCATATTGTGCCACATTCAAAGAAACCCAACCTATCTCAACTCCATGCTTCAGTTGAAAGAAATACATTAACTTATTTATAGTTGGCTAAAGGTACAAAAAATGACAAAGAAATTGAAATGACTTCAGAAATGCCCAACTGTTTGGATGAAGTTGGCTCGGTGTCACATTCATTATCGTCAGCATTTGACACTCGAAGGAAGAAAGGGGAAACTGAATCGAAAAATCTTTAAACATATACTCATATATGTAGGTGTAGTCCTCATAATCAAGAAGAGGTTTCATATACAGAAAAAACTCCTCCGATCACAACTCATACAAATTCACTGTCTGCTTCAAATAAGCATTGGTGCACTTAGAAGACCACCTCTCAACCTTCCCACTTACCCAACAATAGTCGGGATCAGTAAGAGGAGGATAATACTTCTTCCCCTTCTTCTTAGGGGTTCACCCTCTGTGGAGGGTTAAACCTTGCGCTTTGAGGGGACGACAATTGCCTTCCCCTTCTTCCTCACCAACTCAACAGTGCCCTGAGGAGAAGCGACTTCCACTGCAAAAGGCCTCTCCGCAGCGGGTTCTACGATCCTTACAGGGTTAGCAACGCCAAATTGCTTCGTCACGCCCCCTAAAATAGAAGTAGAATTTGTCCTAAAAGAAGAAGAAGAAGAAGAACGATAGCCAATAGGTTGAACCTCCCTCTCAACCAGAGGAACACCCCCAGAACCATAGCTAAAACAACAAAACATGATTGCAAGAATACTTACCAAACTCGAAGACTCAAAGGAAGACTCAACGAACTCGAAGAACTCAATTCAAGAAGCAAGAACAGAGAAAGGTTGGCTTTATTTCTTCGAATGGCATAGTAAAGTGGCTTTCGAACGTTGAAATCTATATTAAGACGTCAAGAGGAAGCTCAAGACAACGTAGCATTTAATCCCAAGTGTTTCGTCTATTAGGGCCATATAAGCACCAAGTTGCCCAGTCAGAGGCTGCCATGTGGATGCCCTTCTCTACGTCACGTCAACGTGACAGTTTGACGACGAAAGAAGCTTCACTACCTACCACCTCTGCACCTCTAAGAAATAAAACTCAGAATTATAATTACATGAGGTAAACCCCTCATTAATGTTCTGACAACTTTATAAAAACAAAAGTTGAGCTTGGCCACGCAGGTTATACTCTCCAACTGCTTGTTACATACGTAGTTTGGCCACAAATTATTTTACAACTCTAGCTCGGACACACGAGTTAAAGAAGACTAATCTAAAGATTGGCTTTGAGAGATCAAGTCCTCAGACCGACTACCCCACAACTGGTTATACACTTAAGCTTACTCACTATACCTAGCTCAAAACTTAGGGGGCTTGTGTACCGTCACCACTCGATATCCACGAGTCGGTTATCATTATGCCAGAGATTCAAGGGTCAGTACACCCAACTTTCCCCAAATCTCGGGCTCCACTTGGAACAGCTCGGTAACCACTCAAATGTTACCATGGACTTGGGCTTAGCAACTCAGCCCATGACCTATATATATAAAACTCATCATAGGAAGTACGAGTCACTTTTTTCACCTAGCTTTCACACTCGCTTATATCTCACTTCACTCCCCTCATCCACAGTATACTGACTTGAGCGTCGAAGTGTCTTCTGCAAGTGGACCTCCATCGGAGCTACTTCAACATGAATCAACAAGAGCTCGGATTTGTATTAAGTCGGTTTCAGCATACCTCATCTAGACATTGACTTGGTCTTCGGTAAGAATAGGAACACTTTCATATCGTGAAAGAGAACAATTTAATTTAATTTGCCTTCACAAACATTAACAAAAAATAGTTGGTTAATTGAGAAAATCCCCCATCTTAGTTATTTATAGTAATTAAAGCTTAAATCATTTTACTTACTTACTTTATGCTCAAAATTATCCCAAAATACATGAAATTAGAAATTAAATCCTTTTTTCCTAACTCTCATAATCAATTATTAATAAAATTCAAATAAAATTGAGATTTAAATAGATTTTAAGTTTGGAGAGAGTTGATTTTAGTCATAAATAGGTTAATAATATAATGTAAATTAACTCTATTAGCATGATATGATGGAAACTCGTCTCCAAGACTATAGACAAAAATAAAGATGTCATTGAGCTAGAGTTTTCATCGGGAGCTTATCAGAAGTTTGGACCTAATTGGGCTTGTTTGAGCCTCCAAACAAAATTTTGGGTTCAAGTTCAAATTGAAGAAGATCATTCTAGAGATTTTAGAGCTTTAAGGTTACAAGACATCTACTTGTAAAAATTGTATAGAGTATTGTAGAATTTATTTTGGGCCAAGTAGTGTAGGTTTTGAAGCCTTGAAGCCCATAAGAAAAACCAGACAACCACCTATGAAAGAAGCTTCAAGAAGGCACCACTTAGGAAGAATGAGTCTAAGAAGGCAACCCATGACACTCTAAGTAGGTGCCACATGATAACTTCTTCTCTTAGCTTCTTTGACCTCTTGTCCACTTGTCATTATAGAGTACTTGAAGCTTTGGCTACAAGCTACCTTTGCCACATGACACTCTCATAATGGAGGGGATCATCTCCACTCATGGCTTGCCACTTGTCAAGTTCCTATTGGAGAGTTTTTAGGAAACTTGCAAAACAAGTCATCTTTTACCCTATAAATAGATGACTCTTGTAATTAAAAATTCAACTAATGAATGAGATTTGATATGCTGCCTAAGTTTGGCCTCTTCTTGTTCTAAAGCTCTCCCTAGAATAGTCTTCAATTTCAATACTCTACTCTTACTTTCTCCAAAGTGTGTTATCCTAACCTCACTCAAATAACCTTTTCTTACAATTTTACACCTCCAAACATTGCATCTCCAACCTTCTTTCGTTGCAACCATTAGTTCCACATCAAAACATCAAACAATCCATAGAAGAAACAAGTTGACACATGCAATGGTGATAGGAATTGCATCAGGTTTTGACCAAAACTTTATTTTAACAACTAATTCCAAATATTATTGTAGTGGTATAGGAACAATTGCAATTAAAATTCATTTAGGTGTCAATTTTTTTTTATCTTATATGTTCCTAAGATTAATCAAAAGTTGTTAAGAGTTGTGTTAGAGAAAGGTTATAAAGTGTCTTTTAAAAACTAATTTTGTATGATTAAATATGCAAACAAATTAGAAGTATTCAAAGTTCATAAGAAAAACAAAAATTTTGTTTTAAATTTTATGAAAGAGGAGTTGGCTACAAGTGAAGATATAAAAGAAGGATAAAAAAAAAAAAAGAGAGAGAGATGGATATCTCTTGAAGCAATTTGATGTCTAAGAGGAGAAAGTAGATGAAGAACCATATTCAAACATCCAACAAAGCCCATATTACTGCCATGTAATCCGCAGTGGACAAAAAAAAGATGATATTAATAAAAATAAATAAATACAATGAAGAATTTCAAATTGATTGAAGATGTGATTTTATGAAAAAAAAAAAAAGATAAGAATTAGGGAAAAAGAGAGGAGGAGGTCAAAGATTAAAAGAATGAGCATTAAATATAAAATTTGAAATTCAAATAAATATATTTAAGGTAGAGAAGAATATTGAGAATATTTTACTTAATATATTTTATTAAATTAGTTTTTACGAAATCTTTCATATTTTTTAAATATCTTTTACATAAAAGATAAAAAATATTTTTAATTATTACTTGAATTTAAGAAGTTAAGATTAAGAGAATGTTAATATTTAATATTTTATTCCATTTTGCTCTATACATTATACCTCATATATTTCTAACACCCAAAAATTTCAACACATCTCACATATTTCTGTAGGTGTAATTACACTTTGGCAGAAGAATCTTGATATATTTTCTTTAGCGCCATAGCTCCCACACTCATGAACCACAATTCTTCAATGTATTTCAGAATTATAATATTTAATTTAACTTTTAATTAGACTTGATCCTAGGATGCGCGTTAGATAATAAATTGTGTAGAAGGGATCTAGACACTTTTGGAAGTGAAAAAGGGTGAAAGGAGATTCATCAACTTCTTCTAAATCATTATGCTTTTTGTCTTTTCTATGATGTTATTTTCCTTTAAGCTTTCTATCATAACTATGATTGAGTAGATTTCTATTTTTTCTAAGATCAGAGTTCATCTTTGCTTGTTTAGTTTAACTGATTTTGTTTAATGATATTTTCTTCCTTTATTCATATTTTCATTATTTTAGATAATTGGTGAAGAATTAAAAGATTTGATTCCGTTAAGGAAATCTTTGGTAAAAACTTCGGTTATGTCATCAAAGGTTTGATTCCGTTAAGGATTCAATCGTTAACATTCTTAATAAAAGGCCTAACTAAACATAACTATCAAAGAAATTAAGGATAACTTCAATGAGAAACACTTTCATATCTTGAAGGAGAACAATTTAATTTAATCTGCCTTCACAAATATTAACAAAAACCAGTTGGTTAATTGAGAAAATATGACTCTTTGCGCAAAATCCCCCATCTTAGTTATTTATATTAATTGAAGCTAAATTCATTTTCCTTAATTTTCTTTTAAATTAAAGTTTGAATCTTAAAATTCTTCATCACCAATATCATTATACTAAGATATCTCGTTTCACTAATAGTAATTACATCTCAAACATATAGGCGTATGTCAAAAGAACAATCTATTACATTTTTGCCTAAAAGTTTTATAAATATATTTATACTTGTAAACGTGACAGTTTGAAATGGGACTACAACAATTGTCTTAAGAAGCGTGCTTATGCGACTTGTGTCAAATGTTATTTATAACGATGTCAATTAGAGGGTGTCACAAGTAAACAATAACGTTTTACAATTGGCATTAGTTTGTTTTTCTTTTTGAGAATATTATCAATCAATCACTACAAATTGATATGAGTATCAATACATTTAGTTCTCATGTACAAGGACACAAGTATCATTGACTCAACCTAAAGCTTCTTACTCTTTGCTTTCATGTTATGTGTGGAACAAAGTTGAAAGGTACCTAAACTCTTGCAAAATGCAATCAACACTACTAATACGCAAATCTTACACGTGTGTTTGGACCTATGAAGTTTGGATACTCTTTCTTAAGTGACGTGTCACGTATCTGACACGTATCGGACATTGACACGCGTACGACACTCGTACGACACGTATCGATGAAGTGTCCAATTCAAAAGATATTTTTTTAGGTATCTGACAATTCTAACACATTTCAACACAATCATAAAAAAAAATTAATACAATATTTTTTTAAAAACTTATAAACTTATTACACATAAAAAAATCTATATATAATAAAAAATATTTAGATTATATATGTATAGATTTGTGACCTCATCTCCTATATTTTGGAGATTACACTGTGTTCGTGTCGTATCCGTGTCCGTGTCAATATCCATCCTTCGTAAGTTTTGACACGTGAAACATACTAAAATAGTTTATATATCCCACGTTGGAAGGTGAAGCCACAACATCTTCTTGCTTCCATTTCCTATCTTGCATGTATCATGGTGATGGAAAGTTCATTAACTGAGCATAGTGTGTGATTTTCCGAGGAAGAATTTGTTTCAGTTGTAACATCTGATTCAGTGTAAAAGCCAGGAACCTTTGGCTTTGGCAATAATTTTTCACCATTCAACATTAGAACCACTGATGACATGTCTGGCCTATCATTTGGTCTTTGCTGAACACACAATAGGCCTACCTGTATGCATCTTGTGACTTCAGATAGTAGGCATTGTTCTCCTATCAATTCATCTAGCAGTTCAAGTCCCCTCTCTTCAGTCCACAATCTCCATGCCTAAGATGGTTATAATTAAATTAGTGTGATGCAGATGATTAATTTTGTACCAATTATTAGCATAGTTATATCAGAATGCTTACATGGCCAAGAAGATTATTGTTGTTTTCTGGGTCTGAAAATTCCCTGTTTTTTTTCCCACTTACAATCTCTAGTACTATCACACCATAACTGAAAACATCTGATTTCACTGAAAAATGCCCTCGTGCAGCATACTCTGGAGGCATGTAACCACTGAAAAAGAAAAATTTCACAGTAAATTATTGAAACTCGAAAACAGAATATCAAACAATCACAATCAGATAGAAAAATCGCTTACTATGTTCCAACCACCCTATGTGTCTTTCCCTCAACTTGATCTCCCAAAAATGATCGAGCCAAGCCAAAGTCTGCTATTTTGGGATCCAAATTTGCGTCTAGTAAAATATTGCTAGTTTTCAAATCTCTGTGAATAATCCTTAGTCTAGAATCTTGATGAAGATACAAAACTCCTCGAGCAATGCCACTAATTATCTTGAATCGCATGGACCAATCTAGCAGCTTCCTTTTGGTTTCATCTGATAAAACATTACACACATTTAGCATAGGAGTTGTACTCCACAAAATCTTTTAAACCACAAATAATAAATAAGAAGATTGTAATTGATGTTTGGATAAAATTGTGAGGACTCCAACCAAAAACAAAGAAGTCTAAGCTTTTGTTTGCCATGTATTCATAGATTAACATTTTTTCTTCTCCTTCAATGCAACAACCCAATAGCTTTACAAGGTTACGGTGCTGAAGTTTTGCAATCAAGGCTACTTCATTTTTGAACTCTTCTAACCCTTGTCCTGAATTCTCTGAGAGTCTTTTCACTGCTAACTCTTGTCCATTTATCAGTATGCCCTGATAAAAATCATCTGCTAATGTTAGGAAGGTCTTAAGAAAAATAGAATTTTTGGATATTCTTTTTATTCATCACCTTGTATACTGGTCCAAAGCCACCTTCACCAAGCTTGTTCTTGGTCGCAAAGTTTTCAGTAGCATTAGCAATGACCGGAAAATCGAAAGTTTGAAATTCAAGGTCTTCCATTTTATGTCTAATTTTGATATGCTTGCTAAAAAATTTTCTAGCTATCCCTGCATGGTTAGAAAATAACAAATAGGTAAACACTAACACGTAGCATGCATACATTTTTGTTTCCTTCTTTTCTTATTCCTAATACATTACATTTTATGGTAAATTATATGTAAGTTCTTACCTGGATTTTTTCTCATAAATATGCATGCACACGTGACTAATCCGAAAATAATCACACCAACTGTAATTGCTACTATCTTTATCGTGATGTTTCCATGGCCAGCATGATCTAAAAGAAACAACTTAACAAGTCACTAACTTTAAGCACAACAGCCCTTAGAATAATGCAATAATCAACAAGAAATTGAACAGGAAAAGAAATCAAAATCAACATAAAATTGAGGAAGTACCTAATTCGGAAGCAGGGACTCTGATGTAAAGATCTTGTCCCCATTGAGAGAAATTCCTCATGTCAACCAGATTATTAAACCAAAGCAGACAACCACTTCCTTTACTGACATCTAAATTTGCACATGCTGAACAAGAACAGTTTCCAATACACAACTTCATACATTCATCAAGGTTCACGGTTGCATCAAACCATGATGAAGAAGTGTCTGGCAACTTCATGTGAGTGTATTTGAAGAAGCCATCAGTATATCTGTTGGTACAGTTAGATTTATCCCTTGGCACACAGCCATTGTGCCAGATTGATATATTCCATTGATCAAGAGACTTTGGAACATACCCTTTGAGGCATTCACAAATTGCATAGTTACCATCATAAACACATACAGAATTTGCACCACAAAACGCATAATTCTCGCACTGATCTTCCTCCCCAGTTGAGATCACATGCCTTGTCCTTGTTTCAGTTGTCCAAGACCAACTTTGTCCTGTGCCTGAAGGGGTCAGTGTATACACAAAGAAGTCCAATCCATCAATAAGACTGTACCAAAAATACAACTCTGTTTCATTGAACACAAATCTTGCTGACGTACCACGAGCTGGAATAGGATTTCCAACAAGAGACAAGCCATTCCATGACCCTGCTCTCGCTTTTATCTCAGCTCCCTTGAACTTCAATATTTGAGGATATCCTCTACGATCCAATTTAATAACATATTCTCCCTCTGCAGGGTCTTCATCACTTTTCCAAGATGCTATATATCTCTCCACACCAGTCTCTAGGTTCCATCCAAGCTTCATTTCTGGCATTTGTGTATCACCCGGATAATCAAAACTCTGCCACAACACGCTCTCCTCGTTTGTTTCCCCTTCATTTCTCATTACAAAATTTCCAGAATCCAAGAGACGAGCTATTGGATCCTTCACTGTATTGCTTGATCTGTTACCTGATGACCAAATGATGTTGTTTGTGGCATTGAGAAGCACAAGAATCCCCGTTTGGTTGAGTTTGAGAACTCCTGAGTTGTTCTCAAGAGGGGTATTTCGGTTAGCCACCCATACCACAGTGAAAGGGGATACGTTTGTGTACCATATACCCAAATATCTTCTGGCAGAATTTCCTGGACTAAAGAAACCCAGTTCAGTAATTCCACCCGCTGAAACCAAAGTCTCATTCTTTCCATCTTGGATGGTTTCATTCACTGCTAAACTGTCTAATGAAGATGAAGTTGCAGACATGTACGAGAATAAGAACAACCAAACATATAACATTGTGATGTTACGGCACAAATGAGCATTATGGGCACCTTATTTTGGAAACTCATCAATGTTAACTCTAGTTTTGGTGGGAAGGAAGAGACAAAAATTGATAGATGTGACAAATAATGTGATCAAAATGAAGAGAAGAAGAAATTTCTTTGAAATTTTTGTAACATAAGGCGAAGTTATCCATCTTGGACTTTTTTATCAATCCACTAGAGACTTAATTACTTGATGATATTCCAAAGTCAGCCTAAAGTCCATAATTTAATGTTTTCTAACTTTGTACCTTAGAAATCCAAATCATGGCAACAAAGTCCATAGAAACACTCATAGTAAGGTTGAATTGTTCAACAACTTTGTGAACTTCCATTCACTTGTAGAGACTCAAAGTCAAGTCAACAATGTTTTTTGACCGAGTCATTACGACATTTCCAATTTTATAAAACCAACAAGATTATATGTTGAATCACGTTTAAATGAGAAAGTTGAGTTTCACCTATTGTTCTGACTTATATTTTCTATAAATCGATACATGTCGCAATCAATTGGGAAATTAACATCTTGAAAAGGCTTTGAGTGCCTTGGTCTTTGACTTGGAGAACGATTATACATACTAAGAGCAAAGTAATTAGTAATTTCAACGTGGATGTAAGTCATTTTTACTAAATTTAGGCAAAGTGATCCACAAGCAAGAGAATAAAATAAGTTAAATTTATTTATAGAAAATTTTGTATTAGTCTCCCTAAATATTGGTTTTTATATATGTATAAGTTATTTTTAGTTTATATAGAATTTTATTTTATTTTTAGTTTGTTTTAAAATGCTTTTAAAGAGGTTCATCATTTGAACATTTTCAAGTGAATGGACACTATCATTAGAATATTGGACAGAATTAGACCTCAAGAACAAAGAAGCAAGGTGATATAACTTCATCAAAGCAATCTATTGTAAAGAATCCAATCCAATCTATGCTCTCGAGACATCGATGTCATGATTTGCGACTACAGATAAGGTGACAGAACTGATGGTAACTATCAACTATTCTTCCGTCCCAGAAACAAATATTGCCTTTTTATTACTGATTGGTTATTTATTTATAAAACTATTAGAAAATATTTTATATTCACGGATATCAATAAATATTTTAAGAATATAATAAGAAATAAATTAATAATTTTTATACCATTTTCTTTCATACGTGCATAAGAATTGTTATGTTTTTAAAAAAAATCAAGTTATTCAAATAAAATATACTTTAAAACACACTTTTTTAAACAAACATAGCCAGAAAGAGATCAAATTACACTTTTGTAACTTCTACTAAATGTTACATAGTCAAAAACTTTATATAGAAAGTGAATTTTTTCTATCAATACGCTCAATTATAATTTCATATTATAATGATTATCCATGTTAAATTTATTAAATATTGAACAGAATCGTGTTTTTAGTATATTCAAAAAAGTACATGTGATAGAAGACACCTTTTTCTCCAAGTAGTGGAAGCTCCGGAAGACTTTTCAACCTTTATAAGTTTCAAAAAAAATGAATGTTCTCTTTAAGAATCCTTCAAAAAGAGAATATTACTCTTATGTTATGACCTTAAGAATAAGAATAATATATTAAAAAAATTCAATTCTCATTCATCAAAAAGTGAGTTATACCTGAATCAAGGGATTTAGGGATCTTATTTATATATGTCTATACTTTTAACACTTCATGACACTAAAAATGTGGAACTAACAAATTAGGCACATCAAACATATGAGTCCCAAAACTAGGGTCCTAGTTAAGCCTATTTTAGGCTTAGTCTACTTGATGTGGAACTCCATGCTTCAAGCTTCTTCTTCCATGCCTTCTTCAAGCTTTGTCCAATATTTTAAGGTGTTGTTTAGTTGACTTTTAACCCAAATCAAGGTCTAATTAAAGCCCAAAGGAAGGCCACTTATGTATGTTAGCATTTTTCGCAATTTTGGCAACCAGTCACTCATGTAACAACTAATAAATATATCGTTCTCTCCTAAAGGACTTGTGCAATACATGACAATAATTGCAACTGATAACAAATTTAGACTGTAAATTATTCTCAATATTTAAATTAATAAACAAAAAAATAAAATTATGCAAAATAATAAAAATATATTATTTATATTTTTAAGAGCACTTGGAACATGAAAAAAAATGGAAAGGATATGGAATGTAATTACTTTTAAACTTCATCTATTCTCACTTTCACGCATAAATCATTTACATTCTTTCCAAACAAATGTCAATGTCAACCCATAATAATAAACAAACCCTAATTCCTTGGATGAATGAGCTTAAGCTTATTTATTAACGGTTAATTCCTTGAACAATTGTATAAATAAAATTTGCAATCGCCACATCGATCGAAAAAGAACAAACAAATCATGCTCTATTCTAGACACAAGCTTTCATTTGGTATTTTGATTTAGTTTTAGATTACAAATGATATTTCTCAATACCCTAAGAATCAATGATCAAGTCATGAATCAAGACGACAAACTATGAGCGCAAAAACAAAATACCAACATGGAAAGAAAAGACATATATATAAACTCAATATTGATTAGACGAGAATTCAATTGATTATATCAAACCCCAACAAGATGAGAATAATGAACAATGGAGGAAGATGGATATACAAAGCGGAGCAAAGGAAACCCTCCAAACCCTAACCATCATCTTAAGGCTACAATTTTCTTACTCTCAAACTGAGCTTGACTCCCAGATGGAGTGAAGTAGAGCATATCTAGAGTGTCTAACTCTGATGCAAAGACCTATTTCAATACACAAAGAAGACATGTCAGCAACATCCAAGTCCGTCCCAGCTAAAGTGGTGTTGGGCACAACTTAGGTCCATGTAGCTCTTGTCCCAACTAGTGCCTGGCCCAGCTAAAGTGGCGTTGGGCACAAGCCTACTTTGTCAATATTTTATTCTTTTATTTCTTCCTTCATGTGCTCCAATCTTACTCTTCATTATCCAATGCTTCATGCTCAATTATTTGACAAAATTAATGGAATTTAGAGTAAGATTGATTAAAAACTTAAGTAACCAATTATTTATGACAAAATTCAAATTATTAATAAAAAGATATAAAAACATGGGATTTAATAGGTTTCAATATTTGAAATAGTTGATTTCATTATAAAAATAAGCCCAATAATATGATAAAAATAAATGTTACAAATGTCTCTCCAAAATCCTACAAAATATATAGAAGAAAGTGCACATATATACAATTTGTACAAGATTGAGAACAAATAATCAAATCCTAAAGTTCTACTCTTCAAATGTAAAGTCTTTTTCAAGAGGCTTAATCTTCTTTTTTCCTTTTAGTCAAAGGTTTTGTGGCTGGATGATTTTCATCTATATAGTAGGCCAATATTGAGTTATATTAATGAGACATTAAATAATTTTATATTAAACATTTGTTAATATGTTCTGTGAAAAATACTTTCAATCTAACCAAAAAATATTGAACAATGTAATTTGAAAGTTACATCAACGTAATTTAATCTCCCCATATAACATATAAATTTTGATGCACACTAGCTGAAACACATGTGTTGGAACAATTGGCTCTCAAAAGGGATTGGATAGAACTTGGATTCTTCTCCCAAAGAATTAGACTAGACTATATAGAAAACAAGTAAACCGTCATAACAAATTTTATAATGGTTTATTCAAATTCACGGACTACGTCCAATTTTTCCTTAAACAGACAGCTTAAGAGGTTTCACTATATAAACACTTTAAGCTAAGTTTAAGAGGGGGCTGAATTGAACTATGGTAGATTTTCACAAAAACTAGTTTGAGAATAAAAATTTTCACTAAATCAATGTAATCTAGTTTTTGATTCACTAGCAGCAGAAACAACAATCAATTGAAACCCAAAAATTGTCTATTAAATTTTTTCTTTTGTCAACCTAGCATAAAATCAATTTATTTAATTTACATTACAATGGATTACAATTTTACTAATTATTAGAATCACATAAAGGCAACCTGTTACACTTTACATTTTATTATCGTGAGAAAAATTTGAATTTTATTAACTTGTATTTCAATGAATTACAATTTTGATGATTACCAAAGTCACGTAAAAATAATCAATTAAGATTCAAATTCAGTTTAATAAAAATTCACTTTTATTACAAATTATGAAAAAAAGATCAGTACAAGAATAGAGATCAGAGAAATAGTATATAAGGGTTTTATACTAGTTTACTCTTTCTCAAAAACTACGTGTGTTTCTTTCCAATCTAGCAAAGATTCCATTAAACACACGATTCAATACAATACACACAACAAGAAACAATCTTGCACCATAAGATTCAAAACTACATAGTGTTGCACCCTACCACACAACTACAATTAGAAACCCTATCTAATTATAGTACAAGAACCAATAAAGACACTTGAAATTGAAAATACAATTGAAAACAATGACTGCAATGAAACTACATGTTCAAAGATTGTAGAAAAACTTCCCTGGAACCAAGAATAGAAGCAAAAACCACTTAGACTAGGCATAGGTCGACAAACTTTTCTCCAAGAATTGAAATTCAATGTTCTTGATAAAAAGGAATAAGTATTATCACTCAAAAAATTGTTTAGCATGGAAAAAAAAATGATCTCTCTGAAAAATTCTAAGTCTAAAAAATGTATATCTGATTTCTCAAAACTCAATTATTTATAAAAGAACAGACTTTAATAAAATCAATCAATTAAATCAACATGTGAGTTAGATTTATTTTACCAAAAATTTTCAATTAATTAAGTCTGAAAAACAACACTTTGAAAATATCAATATTACAGGTTTTCTTAAGCATTATTTAGAAAACATATTTTACTCAAATGATTTTCTTAAAGCTACTTCAATGACAATAACTAATACTACTAATATAAACATATTAATAGTAATAATATTATTAATATTAATAATATTATTACTATTAATATTATTAATATTAATAATATTATTACTATTAATATAATAATATTATACTTACTAATAATGATAATAATAGTAATAATTATAATAAGCATAATAAAAATGAATATATCATCATAAAATTAATATTGATGTTGTAGTTATGACTTGATATGTACACTTGAAGGACTTGGGACTCAAAGCTCTCTCACAACAGTTTGTGAATGATATTAAGAAAAATGCTCAATGGTAATAATGAATAATATCAAGAAATATAAATAATAATAGTAATGTGCAAAAATTCATATGTAATAAACAAAATTCATAGGAAATCAGGGCATTGACTATTTACTTACATATGTTACATACTAATTTGATCCAACATCCTTTAGGTATACTTACAGAGGTCATAATTATTACACTAACATCAACTTTGTGATTATATATTTATTATATTATTATTATTATTATTATTATTATTATTATTATTATTATTATTATTTTGTTATCACTATTAATATTATTATTATTATCAATATTAGTAAATATAATATTAATAATAAAATAATAATAATATTAATAAATATAATATAAAAAGTAATATTAATAATATAATTTTAATAATATCACTAATTTTATTAATAATAAGAATATTAATATTGTTTATAATAATAATAAAGTTAATATAATTAAAAATATTATTATTATTAATATTAATAATATTATTAAGAATAATAATAATGTTAATAATAGTAATAATTTTAATAAAATTTATTATTAATATTATTTACGAAAAGCTATTACATACAAATTTAGATCCATAGATAATTACCTATGAATTTTTTAACAAATTAATAGTTAAAATTTATATGTAATGTCAAATTTACCTATGGATTAGAATTTGTATGTAATTATTTATGGATCTTTTTGTAGATAAAATTTGTAGGTAAAATTCATATGTAATATATCCATAAATAAAATCTATAGATAATGCTAAATTTATCTAAAGATAAAAATTCATAATATTAATAATTTGTAAGTGAATCAAAAATTTCTTCTATTTGAAAGTATAACAAGAAATAATGAGTAACTATAGATTCAAAAAGCTTCTAAATACAGTAATGTGAGCGTAAACAACAAGAATGAAGCTCTGAAATCCCAATTATCTTTATAAAATTGATTCTTTCATTTTTTTTAAATTAAATACGAAAACAAAAATACCGAGATGACACACGTTTAATTTTTCACTCAATTATTAATCTTTATTTCTTGGTGGCTTTAATTATCCTATAATGTGAGTAAGGTGAACCTACTTATTATTAGTTTACTCTTAAGAAACCTACTTACAACTCTTAAGCCAAAAAATCTCACGTCTTTTAAGTGACATAAATTTGACACTTAAGCCAATCACATTTAAGCAAGCATTCTAACCAATGTCATTTCAACCGTCAAATACTTGTTAGAAGTAACACCACCCGATCTTTTTGTGTAAGCCATAGGTTTTCGTTCCAACAAGACATTCGCTGTCACAAATGATGATGATTCCCTCACAAAAATTTTGTGATACATTTTTTTCAATAGTATTTAAAGTCATTAGAGAGAGAAAAGAAAGGAATGCGAGAAAATAGAAAACTTGAAAATTATTACAAAACAAATGAAGGAAAAGTCAGTTTTAATGATTATTTTTAAGGGGATAAATAAATCAGAAGAAAATAAATGGAGTTACTTTACATGTATTGAAGAACATACTAAAAATAAAGTATGTTCTAAAAAAGTCTTATTTATATGTAGTTATGAAAAATAAATAGATATGGATTATAAATTCTAAATAAATAAACATACATGCAAAACCTATAAAGAATTTAAAAGTCCATCCAAATATGTATACCAAACTAGAGAATGTTCTTTTTATCAGCACCAAACTAGAGAAAATTTCTTTCATTAGTATAAATTTTCTTTTGTACATGTATTGGGAACTTATTATTCGAGCCTCAAACTCAAATAAGAAGCAAACTGAAAAAGAAAAATGAAGAATTATACTCCCAAAAAAATGGCATTATAAAATGATCCTCCACGTCCTCCAATGGCCTACTTCTTAAACCGAACCGAACTAAACTCAGTTTCTTCACAAGTCCTGCGCCGATTAGGCACCACAAAGAACCCTATTACGGTGTAAGCTATGGCATAACACCTACCCCACAGAATCAAAACCAGAAGACTAGTGATAAAAAATACGCTCACAGCAACGTTTGAACCACAGTACCATCTTCTACTATCTCCATCCTTTTGCTTCTGTTTCACCATCCTAGTTCCATTATTCATTGCCAGGGATCGGGTTAGGTACGGTTCGCAGGGTGAGCTTGAAGTCACAGTACTCGTTGAACTAGAGCTTAAAGTGGTTGAAGTTGAAGATGATATTGAAGTTGTGGTAAATCCAAGTGAACCCGAAGAATAGGAAGAAAAGTTTGATGAGTTGTTTGAACTTTCTCTGGAGAAACCATCCTTGTTTGTTTTCCTCTTGCGGTTCATCTTCTTGGCCTGTAAGAAGATTAGTTGTGCCAGAAACGTGTTTATTAGCTAACAAAAAATGCTAATGGTGCCGACAACATTTTTTGCAACATTCACTATTGGTTAACAGAAGCACGTACACAAATTCAATGTGAGAAAATGTGCAATAATTATCCGAGTAATTGAAAGTGTGAAAATTGCTTAGTGGATTATAGTGCAGGTTGAATTTTCATACTGTGTGCAACAAATTCTTATATATCTACTCAATTTCTCTACTCTAATAAGTTTTCTTTTGTTCAATGTTTAATATTTATCTGTTATGCATGCGAATGGTGATATATTGTAGTGTGTAATATAGGATGATCAAGGTGTTTTAGATTATAACGGGGTCAAAATTTGTGGTTTTGACAAAATCTTGATGCAGGAAATTATGGATAAATACGACCAATGCGATCAGATCAATAAAGTCACAATTATGATTATAGTAACTCCAAAAGTCTTATAGTTTGCACTCGAAATTGCACTTACAGATCGTTTTTTAAAACCTAATGGATCATCTATGAAGAGCATAATAGCAAATGACACAAAATGATTGCCTATAAAGTTAGGCAATGGTGCATGCAACAAATTTGTGTTTCATTATTTTCCTTCTCAAAACAGAAAAAATCATTAAATCCATTATATAATTTGTCAAAAAGCATTTTCCATTTCAGAAACTACGTAACCGCGAGTATACTATAATAACCGCATATAAAATCTTGCAAAGATGATTGTAACAAATGGAAGAAATGAAGAAAGAGAAAGACTAACCAATGACGTGTGATTCAAAGCCGCCATGAGAGCGCGACGAAAAGAGTTTTTACTATTATTATTATTATTATTATTATTATTATTATTATTATTATTATTATTATTATTATTATTATTATTATTATCTCTGTCCGTCTTTTTCCGGTGACTCGCGTTTCCTTCGCCACCCTTGGCCGCCGTGAAAGCAGACGAGAACACGGTTGGAAACATTTGCTTCTCCGGCACGGCAATGTAAGTGAGAAGAGGGTCCGGTTTTTTGGGTTCCCGCAAAACGACGCCGTTGGGATTGAAACATCGGAAAAAACGAGACATACGAAACTTGGTTTTCCTCTTTGGGGACTCCATGTACGGAAGACAAGCTTTCGAGGAGAACTATGAGACGATGTTGGCGGTTAGAGAAACGGTTTCGTTTTAGCGTTTAGGATTCTACGGTTGAAGGAGAAAAGAAAGATTGTTTGGGTTCGGGTGGTGGCCATTACTAAAAATTGTGAACGTGAACGACAAGTAAAAATCTGATACGATACAACGCAAGAAAATTTATGTGAAATGTTGTGTTGCTTGGTTTCTATGCATTTGTGTGTGGTTTTCAAGATGAAACCGAATGAGGGTGGTTAGGGAGAATCAGAGTTTTAGTATAAAAAAGGGCTAATTAGATTTCACATTGTTAGAATCATCTTTGTCCCGGAGATTGTTTTCCAAATTAAATTGTACCAAAATTGGAGCAAAATAATCCTTGATGATTAGAAATGCCCTGAAAAGTGGGATTTGGATTACCCATTTTTATAGGTGAAACATCTGGCATCACATGAATTATTCTGTCATTTAAATTCAGTATCATTACTATTTTTGGTATTTTGAGGAAACAATATTAACTTTTTTTTTATTTTTTTTATGTACGTAATAATGAATAAAAATAAACGGGAGTAATAAGGTTACTCCAACCTATTTACAAAACAAAGTCAAAATAAATAGAAAAACAGGAGCATACCGAATGTAAACGGTATATGTCCTGTTCTAAACATAAATCTCCGAAAAACCAACACAATAGAACTATCATCCTTGGATAGTGAAAAAATGTTTAACAATTACAAGGGAAAACACTAAGGTGAAAACATATACACAAGTATTGTGTATACACCAAAAGGTTCCACAAAACATGTTGTAGCATCTTAGTTCCTTCCACCACAATTTGTCACTCTCAGATAAGGATTGTTGTCACACCAAACCCTGCACCAGAAAAATGTAGATCCTATACAAGTTCTATGAATGTCACAATAACATAGAGATGCATGTCACAGGATCAATACACTAATCAGAGTAAGAGAATGTAGCATTCTTGTATTTTTCTCTTACTACAGCCCATGATTTAACTTGAATAGCACAAAACAACTCCTGACTATCAAACACCTTATTATTAAAAATAATATCATTCCTAAGTTTCCAAATATGCCAAACGATAATCATCCAAATTGT
>Ga0209700_100134_pt1 | contig 112846 bp, 107 predicted proteins | sample SiratroredBW_FD_187528 | JGI IMG/M metagenome (GOLD analysis project Ga0209700, IMG submission 187528) | Root nodule microbial communities of legume samples collected from California, USA - Siratro red BW (SPAdes) (version 2) | ecosystem: Host-associated > Plants > Roots > Nodule | place: USA...
TACGCTCTCGATAACCAATCCACTCGGCACAAGCGACGAAGTTCGAATGCCGGCTCGCATGGTCCTGATTCCCCCGTTGGAGAATCGCAAGCTCGGCAGAAAACATCATCAGATCTGAGTCAGACCCCAAAATTGACCCCTACAGATTGGTCTGTTGCACGGCCTGCTTTGGAATGAAGCAGGTGGTCGGGGATGCTGGTCGTGGAGACGATTGCGCGGATTCGGCGCGAGTACTTCATCAAGGGCAGGACGATTAAGGAGATCGCACTTAGATGGAGCCGGTGGCGAACCAGCTCCGGAGAGAGAGAGAGAGAAAGCGTTCAATGACGGTGTGATTGAAGAGGATGATCGATCCTAGGAACGGTACGATGACCGTGAGAGCAAGCACTCGCGGCTGGCCAATGCAGCGAATCGCCGACCAAGGAGCTTTCGCAACAGGATGATTTTCCAGCGTCCGGAAGATTGCGCTGTTCCACCTTGAGCGGATAGCCCCGCCGACGGCGGAGATGCACAGTCTTGCCGGACACTGAACAGGCGACATCCGATCGCTGGTGCCGTGACAAGCACCGCTTGGTGGGCCGCAGGCCAATCGATCCCTAAGACTGCAAATTCCCCCGACGGGGCTGCTATCGTCTAATCAGTAGTGGCGGCCTGGGCGCCCACGACTCGATTTTCGAGTGTCCAATGAGCTTTTCGCCGGAGAAAAAGGTACCAAATACCCCCGCAGAAAATCGCTCATTTGCCCCCTTTCATACCGATTGCAACTCCGGCGGGCGCTAAGTAAAGCTCATGTCTTCCGATTGTGAGCCGGAAATGATTGGGGGCAAGACCTTGAGCGAGCGAAGAGACGACTTGAAACTGCGCCTGGACGATCTGTACCGGATGACGTCGTTTATCTACCACGATGCGAATCTGGGACGAAGCCGCGAAGCGACACTGCTTCACTTCGTCGAGGTCTGTGGGATGCTGACCCTTCTCGATCGAAAAAAGAAACGGGACCGCGTTGATATTCCGGGAGCCCTTTGCAAAGCATTGGGCTGGTACTTTCCCCTGCTTGCCAAGATGGGTGTGGAGAGCGTTGAGCGTCTAATCTTCACGAAATATCCAAATGTATGTCCCTATTGCCGAGAATCGCCACACGTCGAGCAGCGGTGCAAACTGGTCAAAGGTACTGAAGGGGTTTTGTCGCACGAACATGTTCGTCAGCTCACTGAGGCCAACTGGGAGAGCCGCCCTAGGGGATTGAACGACTGGCAGCAGATGTTCGGCGCCATCTATCCGCGGACGCTCAACTCCACAGGTGGATTCAGCACTATTGCCCTACTGGAAGAGCTCGGTGAGCTCGCCGAAGCGGTCCGTGTATTCGATCGCTACCCACATTATTTTTATGGGGAGGCCGCAGATGTCTTCTCATATCTCATGGGACTAGCCAATGAGTATGCGCTCCGCTCCGAGCCCGAAGAGGCGTTCGATTACGAGCTAGAATACTTATCGCGGTATCCCGGACTTTGCATTGCTTGTGGAGCCAGTGTTTGCATCTGTCCGACGGTCCCGCCTGCCACGGTCGGCTGAATGGCCAAGGAAATGCCAATCAGTCTGCCCCCGATCGCAAATGCTGATGATTTCGATGCTGCCGGCCGCGAAACAGCTATGAGGGTACTTGAGGGCGTTGGCCGGGTGCCAACTCTAGCCAAGCACCTGCCCTATGATCGTGGCGACATGAATGCGGTTTTGACCCAACTCGCATTCAGACTGGCCCATGCTCTGGAGGAGAACCACAAGGAAATCGCTGACCGGCTACTGGATTTGGCAGTCGAGTTGAGCCGCGAAAAGCGCGCCAGCGGTACGGCCGCACATACCATCACAGCAAATGTCTTAGATGTACTTAAGGAGGCGTGGCTCAAGGCCGATCCTACTGTTCAGCAGTCGATCGAGACCGAGCAACCAGTCCTCGGTCAATTGACCCACATCTTTGAGACCCGAATCCTGATCGTGCTGGGTAACCCGCGAGGCGAGAACGATGAGGCTCTTCGTTTGGATAAGGAGGTTAAGGCTATCCGCGAGAGGGTGCGGATGGGAAAGCAGCGCGATCAGATACATATTGAGGTATTGAACGCAGCGACAGTCGACAGCCTGCGCCTTGAGCTACTATCCAACAGCTACGACATTATACATTTCGCGGGACACGCCGATGCCGAGGGGCTGGAGCTGCTGGGGGAATACGGCGCTCACACCCTTGCTTTCGACGCTCTTGGAAAGATGCTTGCGGGACAAAAAAGCTTGAAATGCGTGGTCATAAATGCGTGTAGCGCGATGTCTGGCCTTAGTACAGCGTTTGCGCCACTCGTGATCGCTATGGTCGATGAAATCGACGACGACGAAGCGACAGTGTTTGCGAAAGGCTTCTACGATGCGATAGCGGCTGGTCAGAGCCCGAAGAACGCCTTCAGTATCGCTGTTACCGCGCTCGAGTCTGAGGGCTTCGATCATAACAAGGTGGCGAAGCTTGTAGGTTGATCGTGCTTTCGGTGGCCGCCGAAAATGTTCGAGCGCAAGGCACTCTCCGAATTCGCGCTGGGCAACTTCGGCATGCTGCTGCCCCAGGGCGCGCGCGGATATCGGCTCGGGCACTGTCCCGACGCGCGCGTGCAAGCATCGGCTACTTCCTCCTGGACGGAGCCCCCCGCGCGAAGAGCTGTTACTCGGCCAAGACCAGGCCGCTATGGCTTATGCCACCTGCTGCATCGGACACGTCACTGCCGGCTAAACCTGCTTATTCTCCTTCCCCGCGAACAGGATTTCGGTTATCAAACCCTCGCGCCCGTTGAGCCCAGGCAATCGCACCTGGCAGCAGAGCCGTCATGAAAGCTGCCTTGCGATCGGAATAGGCCAGCAATTGGTCGGCTCCACTTTGGACGATTTCTTCCTTACAATCTGGGCTGCGCCATGGCCCGTGGCATCAGCCGCTTCCAGATGCAGATTCTAGTGTTCGGGCTCTCGGCGTTCTTCACAGGTCTCGCCGGCGGCCTCTATGCCGCGCACTTCAACGCAATCGGCCCCGGCGTGCTGTCGTTCTCGCAGCTGTTCTTCATCATCGCGATGGTGGTCGTTGGCGGCACCGGCCGGCTCTGGGGACCGCTGGTCGGCGCCATTGTGCTGGTCGCCGCCGACGAGATGATGCGCGAGATCCGCGAATTTCGCGCTCGGGCTCGGCATCATCGTCGCGGCCGTGAGGGTACTGATGGCGAACGGCCTGATCGGCCTTTGCGAAAGCATATTTGACAGACTTCGCCGGCTGTGCGCGCGAAGTCCCGCTATGATAGCAGAAGTATCCTCACCGGCCTCGTGACTGCGGGTCGGATCTAACAGGACCGACGGATGTTGATGCGGCATTGCGTGCCGCGACATCACGGTGTTATGGAGCTCGGCAGGGATGGTCAGGAGGCCTTCCACAGGCTTCTCTGCCACCGCCAGAAGCGGTTGTAGGCATCCATCACAGGTCCTCCCGCAGGCCCCTAAAGAAGGGATGGCGGACGTTCCCTTCCGCCGACTTCGCGCGATACTCGATCTTGGCGAGCAACTTCGGTTCGACCCAGATGCCCTTATGTGCGATCCGTTTCGTGTACGGCCGGGTCTTCCGGATCAGCGGCTTCAATCTCTTCTGCAACTCGGCCGCGGAAGCCTTGTCGAACCCGTGATCGACCTTGCCGGCATAGACAAGATCGTCGCCCTTGCGCCGGCCGACATAGATGCCGTCCCACTTTCCCTCGTCAAGCGCGAAGCCGGGATGGTCAGGGTTTCCCGCTGGACGCATGTTTTCTTCACCCAGTCGCTCGTGCGTCCCTTTGGGTAGGGCCCATCGCGCACCTTCGATAGGACCCCTTCGAGGCCGAGTTTGCAGGCGTGGGAGAACATCTCCCGACCATCTATCTCGAAGCTTTCACTGAACTGAATGTCGGTGCCCTCGACGATCTTCTTCAGTTCGGTCTTTCTTTGGAATAGCGGCAGCTTCCGAAGATCGCGGCCATTCAGATAGAGCAGATCAAACGCCACCAGCATGATCTTGGTCGACTTGCCCTTCAGTTCCTTTTGCAGCACCAAAAAATCGGTGGTGCCATCAGCCGCTGGGACCACGATCTCGCCGTCGATGATGGCGGAGGTCGCCTTGATGCGCCAGGCGTCATTGGCGACTTTCCTGAAGCGGTGGGTCCAGTCGTGACCTCGGCGGATAAAGATCCTGGCCGCCTCGTTTGCCAAACGGACCTGCACCCGATAGCCGTCAAACTTGATTTCATGAATCCATCGGGCGCCGGACGGCACCATCTCGATCGAAGTTGCCAGGGCCGGTTCGATGAAGCCGGGCAACGGCGCTTTCACGTACGTTGAAACGCCACTCAAACACTCCACACAACAGCGGATTCAAACTGGCACAGTTCGAATCGTTCCGGAACCCACGAATCCGAACTGCGTTGCTTCATCATCAAACATCAGGAGGAGCCGATGGCGGCAGCGAAGAAGAAGACAGCGCGGGCGCAAGCAGGACCGGGCCCGTGTGGCCGGCCGAAAAAAGTATGAAGTGAGCTACGAGTCCAAGAAGACAGGGCGGTCGGCATCGGCGGTCAAAAAGGTCGGCAACAGCCGGAAGCAAGTCGAGAAGCGTCTCGGGCGCTAGGTATCCTTGCTGACGCGTCTCAAGCGGCCTCGTACTCAGGCGGACATTCGGTGCAGGCGTCACCTGTCGGTTCCAGACGCGCAGTCGCGACGGCCGCCTCCCTCCGGCGAAAGGCTCAGGTGGCGGATCATGGCGGTCGATCCCGAACGCCCGCTCGCCGGCGCGCGGATCTGCGCGGTCCTGCATTCAGCCGTGGCACTCACACTGCCGAATCCTTGCGGCGCTATCGTTTCGGCTGCTAACCCTGGCAGGGATTCCAATCGTTGGGTCAGGTGCTTTTTCCACGTGCTGCGCCGCCTGTGCAAAGCGGCCTACGCAGCCATCTTGTGTTCCTTGTCTGCGCCGCGCATGACGATCTTCAGCGCGTCGTTCGGCAAACGGCGCCGCACCGCTTTCGCCTCGCAAGGGCGGCTCCATCGTTCGGCGAACTCGCCTGCCAAGGCAAGCGAGATGACGCGGGCGAGAAGCTATAAGCTAGGCACTCGCCTCAGGATGCCTGCCGATTATGCGCGGGCGGAGTGAAGCTGTAGACGGTCTTGCCGCCCATCTGCGGGTTCTCGTCGAGCTCACTTGTCTCGTGCAGCGAGATCCGCGGCAAACGGCGCTTGATCCTGCGGCGGACTTCGGTCTCCGGAAACGTCAGCCTGTGAAAGAAGCTCAAGGTTCTGCCGCTCTTGTCGGCGAGAGCCTGGGCGGCCTTTACCCACTCGCCCTCGATCCGCCGCCGCTCCATCTTAATAGCGACGTCGAGGTCGCCAAGATCATCGCTGTCGGTGAGATAGGAGCCGAACACGCGCACCTCCGTGACATAGTGGAGGAGCTCGTCGTCGCTGTTGATGCTGGCAACGCGTGCCAGGACCTCTTCGAGCAGAGCATCAGCCGCCGCGCGGTTCATGCGTGGAACCAGGGATTTCATTCCGGTTGCGTGGCCCTCATCCGTAACCCGGTAGACCATGCGGCCGTCGCTTTCCCGGCCCACTTCGCGGATCAGCTCGTACCCGAGCAAAGCGTCGATCAGCCTGTTTGTCTGGCTGGTAAAGTCCGGGACTTTAGGCAACCGCAGGCCGAAGATTTTGTCGCGCTTGCGTGCATTCGTCCAAAGGCGCAGGGCGTGGCCGCGATTGGATCCGTCGAGCTTGCCCGTTTCGATCAACACATCGATGGTTGCTCGCCACCACGCCCTGAAGAGATGTTCGTCCACCAGAGCGGCATAGAAGCCGTCAGAGTTCGTGGCATCGGCCAGAAGGTCGCGAACGAACTTGGCCGGCTGCCCTCCGATCTGGGTATTGCGGTCTATTTTCATCGCGCTTCCAGGTGCCTCGTGATGGCGGCCACCTCTTTCGGAAACAGCCTGGCCGCCTCGAGCTGGGTGTATTTCGCACCAGCCCATCGTGCGATTGTCGAGGCTCAGCATTTGCTCAAGCCCGTGAAGTCGGCATAGACGACCTCGTCGCCGTGCCGGTGCACAATCAGGCGCAACCAGCCCGGCGTACCGGTCTTCGCATAATAGAATCCTTTCTCGACCTGCGAAGCCTTGAGGGGGCTGGTCATGACTTCGCCGCGTCACCGAAGCTGTCGATGGCCTCCTGCAGCCGCTTTCGAAACTTACCCGGGATATCGAGCGCGTAGCTGTCGAGCATGTAGAAGGTGTTCGCGCGCCAGTGTTGCGGCTTTTTCTTCGGTTTGCTGAGGCTCGTCACCTCGAATTCGATCTTGTTCGCGGCGCGCGGATCGGCCAACACGAGCCAGTCGTCCTGGACGAACCTGTAGGTCCGAACATTGCCCTCGACGACGATCTCGAAGCCGAGATTGCGCAGCCGCTGCTCAGCCTCACCCATCTTTGCTTCGCCTCGCGCCGGGCCGCGCCACTCGGTCTGGTAAAGAAAGGCCGGAGGCTCCTGCGCCGCATGCCGCACCATCGGTTCCGACTGCCGACGCTCCTGCTCGCGCTCCTTTTCGGCGTGATCGCTGGCGAGCAACGTCTCGTGCAGGTATTCGGCCGAGAGCTTGAATGCCGTGCCGAGCACCGTGCATTGGTGCATATTGCCGTAACCCGTCAGGTGACGTTCCAGCCCGCCTGGATAGGCGAACCCGCCGCGCGAGCCGAATGCGTTCGTGCCATCCCCGCATAACGGGCATACTGCGCGCTCTTCGATGCCGGGATAAGAGGCCAGCGCCGGATCGACCTTGGCGCGCTCAATCACGGCTTCGGCGGTATCGCGCTTCCATTTCCCCCACTCGGCCCGAGTCGTGCAACCATAGTAGCTGGTCAGCAGGTCCGCGATGTCTTGAGGCTGCAGTCGGATCAGGTCATGGCGAAGGTCGGATAGCTCGCGTCGTAATGCCTTGATCTCTTGGTCGCGCGGGTCGATCGGGGGCGAATATATGGGGCGGTTTGTCCGTGTGGGCATGACAATGATTGTGAGCTCGAAAAGGGTTTTGACCTGTGTGGACGGGCTGTGGGGTTACACTACAGTTTGGCTGTTGAGCGTAACACCGAACTTTGTAAGGCAGGGCAGGCAACTCGGCTAGAGAGGGGAGGCGCTATAGCGCCGCGAGGCCGCTCGGAGGAGCCGCAGTTGTGATGGTCGATTCTGTCCTTGGGCGACACGCGTCGCAATATGGAAATTCGCATGATCCGCCTCTCGGAGGCGTATGAATGGACATGCTGTCAAACGGCCGAAGCGCCGACCGCGTATTAGTGCGCCGATCAGGCAGATGCGCTCAAACAACGATAGCCGCGCGCATATCGCCGCTGTAACAGGCCCATGGAGCTGTTCCAGGTTGACCGTCGATGGTGTATGTTCTTATTTTGTTCTAATGAGTCAAGCCGCCGTTCAAGCCGCTTTGGTCCGGGAAAATTCCGAGTGCTATGTGGTCAGGGACGCCAATGGCGTGGCCCTCGCGTGGCTCTATTTCCGCGATGACGCGCAGCGCTACAGCTTCGGCGTCGGCAAGCTTTCGTCGGATGAGGCGCGGCGCATCGGCAAGGCATTCGCGCCCATTCCCGAATTCCTGATGCCGCGCCAAGGCTTCTATCCGCGTGGAGACGGCCCGCGCTGGCGTGCCGACCGGCCGTATTACGTGGCGCTCGAAGACCGCTATATCCGCGAGCACTGGGATGAGATCTACGCTCTCTGCAAGCTCAACGGCCTGCCGTTCAACGCAACTGGTGAAGTCATAAAGAATGACGGCGTTTGGAGGGTCTACGAGTTTAGCTGGCAGATGGATGCGATCCTGTTCTGGGACCGTTTCGAAGGTCGATGGCTGCGCGGCACGGAGTTTCATTATCCCGAGCGGCCAGAGAATCTGCCGGTACTGAGGCCGCTTGAGAACTGGTCGAAATCCAATCCCGCAATATGCGGTAATTGCTGGTACCCAACGCCATGAGCAAACGCCGAGTCCTTGTACTGATGCTACTGCTGTTATCGAGCGCGGCTTTTGCCGACAGCTTTGTCGGTCAGGCCAGCGTCATTGATGGCGACACCTTGGAAATTCACGGAACGCGGATCCGCCTTTGGGGCGTGGATGCTCCGGAAAGCACGCAGCTATGTCGCGGTGAGGACAGTTTGCAGTACCGCTGTGGTTCAAAGGCTGCGAACGACCTCGACGCTTATATTGCCCGGCGCCCCGTCAACTGCGTGCCGCTCAGCCTCGACCGTACGGCGCACGGTCGCGACCTGTTCAGTCGCGGGGGCGGATCTCGGGGAATGGCTTGTGCGCAGTGGTCTCGCGCTAGATTGGCCCCAATATTCGAAGGGCATATCGCGAAGCTCAGCGCGAGGCTGAGCGCGCGGGCCAGGGACTCTGGAAGGGCAGCTACGTCGAGCCGTGGCTCTATCGTGCATGCATCCGCGCAAGCGGAAAGCCGTCCGACTGTTCGGACGATGCAAATGCCCATCCTTGATGCGATCCAGTGCGAGGCATCAATCCACAACGTGCGATGGCCGATCATCGCGCTTGGGTAGCTGGCTCTAGCGTGATTTGGGCGACTCACGCTACCCATCATTCTCGATCGCCTCACTGCATAATGGGAATGAAATGGTTGCAGCCAACCGTGAACTGCCGGCCTCTGGCTACGCGCTTGAAGTGGACGGCCGACTCAAAGCCGAATTTGCGACCAGAGATGGCGCCATGGCAGGTGGAGAAGAACTGAAGAAGCGTTTTCCCATGCTTCAGATCAGGATCTATGACGCGCAGACGAATGCGCGCGAGGAAATTTAGATCTCAAGTCCTGGTGGATTCTTCCGCTGGCGCGCGTACGGCTAGTGCCGCACCGGGCTTGCGGCGTCGATCCCTCGCGCAAAGGGATGCGGAGCTCCTCGCCGGGGGCACTCGGGAAAGGGGCTCGCCTGCGGCGATCGCTATCACTGCCCCGTTCCCGGGTGCCGCTATTGAACCGGTCTCGTCGCTGCACTCGGACCCGCGTGCCCCTTCGGGTCGCTATGCTCACGCTCTCCGGGTGCCATTTTCCGTTGAGGCGATGCGCCGTTGGCGCACGCCTGGTCGGGCCTGCGCCCCAGGCATCTCAAGGCCAAGTCCCAAGGATGGAAAACCCGCCCAAGTAGAACGCTAGTTGTTTGAGCGCGCGACGTGCATCGAATCGGCAGACGGCTTAATCTCCGGCAAAGTCGCCGATTCTCTCTTCAGTCGGCCAATGTCATGCAGCCGGGGGCTACGTCATGAAGGTTCTGCGATGGATCGAGCGGATTGCACATTCGATCGGCTTCCTGCTTGCGATCGTGGCCATAGTCTGGATCGGGGTGATTATTGGTCGTCCTTCGGAGAAAAATGGAAATCAGCCGAACTTCGTCGGCGCAGAGCAGCAGCAGAAGCGCCTTGCGATTTTTCTCGAGGCACGTGGAATAGCGTCAACAGCAATACGAACGTATGGCGCATGCGCGCGCTTTGCGCCGCGAAAAGCAAGGATGGTAAACCTCAGCTCGTCTACTACGAGGTCGGAGTCAACGGTTTCTTGGGCGGTGTTTTCGGCCAGGGACTCGATGAGAACATCCGCCTAGCTTACGAGTGGCTCATCGAGAACTTCAACGAAGGCGATGAGATCTTCATTTTCGGCTTCAGCCGGGGCGCGTTTACAGCCAGAAGCCTGGCTGGGTTGATCGCCATCGATGGCATCCTAAAAGCAGGTTCGCCCATCGGCGTCACCGAATTGTTTGATCGCTACAAGAAGGGAGACGAGGAAAGCATCTGGACGTTGAAGGAGAAGGAAGCGTCCGGAGACATCAGCAAGCTGACTGAGCAGGAAAAGTGGCTGCTCAAATACTCCCAGCCGGCGAAAGTGAATGTTGTCGGCGTATGGGATACCGTTGGATCCGTCGGCGTGGCGGCCGGAAATATTCCCGGCATTAGCCGTTCTCAGTTTGATTATCTACAGACGGGATTACGCATCCACATCCTAAACGGCTATCACGCGCTTGCCATCGATGAGCACCGCAACGACTTCGCTCCGACGCTGTGGGACGTTCGCCACCCGAAAGATCCGAACGGCGTCATCGCGCAACCCCGCCCGCTCTCCGGCGTAGAGCAGCGCTGGTTTGTAGGTGCCCACGCAAATGTTGGGGGCGGCTATCAGACCGATCTTCTTGCTCAGGCTCCGCTGCGCTGGATGATGAAGAAGGCGGAATCTCAGGGGCTTTCGTTCCGATCGGAGGTCGATCTGGATGGAGATGCTGTGAAGGCGCCGATTGCCGACTCCTATGCGTCGTTTGGCTCGGGATTGTACGCCAAGATTTCTCCGCCTCTGTTTCGGACGATCGGCCGAGAGCCGAATGTCCGGGAAGACGGAAGCCACATCAACGTCAACGAGACGATCGACGCGAGTGTGTTCAAGCGGTGGCGTGCTGATCCAACGTATCGCCCGGCGAACCTCGTCGAGTGGGGACAGCGCAAGAAAGTCGATCCCGCCCAGTTGCAAGCTTCCGTGCGAGCCGACGACCCCCACGTAAACGTGCCGGACCAATAGACTCGTGCAGAGTACAGGTGCCTAACTTCTGGCCGGTCATTAAAGAAGAGGGCCGCAAGTCGGATGTATTGGCGCCAGCGCTGAGGATGTGGACTGGCCTTCCTCGCCTTTTTACTGGCCGCGGTTTGCATCGAGGTCAGCTTTGCTACCTCGCGAAGGTTCTGGCGGACGTGCGGCACATCGGTCAGGATTCGTTTCGAGGGTGGCGCGGCTGCCACGTCAACTGCAGCAGAGTCGCGGATGGACGCCGGCCCGCCTTGGCGCATTTGCGGCAGCGCAGCCGGCTGGCGAGATCGTGCACGAAGGTGGTGGGCGGGTGCTTCATTGCAGCGAGGTCCACATCGCTCGGCGTCTTGCAGCGCGCGCACCTAATCTCCAGCCAGGGGAAGCCTCCATTCACGGCCTGGTCGATGGTCGGCGACGGATCGATCGGTTCGCCGTCACTCCACATCCGCTCGTTCCAGCTTTCGCAAAGCAGCCTGTCGGCTTGCTGGATCATCGCCTCGCCTTTGGCCCGCATCTCCGCCGATTGGGTCGCCAGCATGTTAGCCATCGCACGTGCCTTGCCGAGCTCTTTCGCCAGAGCCTTGCGATCGCCGCCCGACAGCGGCGTAGGGTGATACTTCGGGGCCATCCAGACATCCAGGCGCAAAGAGATCGGATCGGCAAATCCAGAGCGACTACGGCGTCTCGAACGCTGGCCAGCACCCGTCTTCTTCATGTCTGCCGGTGCGCTGCTGGCAGGTGTTGTCGAGCAGCCGCTGCGCCACGTCCTTCCAGACCGCGTTGGCGCCATACAAGCGGACGGCATCGGCGGTCTGGATTTCCACGGTCCGCTCGCAGCGGCGGCAGGAGACGCGCAGCACGTGGCCCTTCATTTCCGAAAGGCGTCGCTGTCGGGCCTGGGCGACGGTCGCGCCGGCGCGAGGATCTTTGAGGACCGATTCCCAATATTCGGCCGGGAGGGGGGCATCTGGACCCGCAGCGGGCGGCGCTCGTCTACGGTCGGCTTCGGCGGCCAATTTTTCCATCTGCTTCGGGGTAGGCATGCGCCAGCTCGCGGGTCGGTCGGTCATGCCCGAATTAGAACATAACAAGAACAAATGTCGAGTCCGACCGGGCAGCCGTTGAAGAAATATCCTCCTGTGGGGCGGGTCCGCGATGTCGGAACCAAGCCGGGTCCTTCGTCTTGAATCCGGTATCAGTATCGGAGTTCCCCCGGCATGGCCCCCCGCGCTAACTGGAAAGGCTTCCTGCGTCTTTCCCTCGTCACCTGTCCGGTCGCGCTCTATCCGGCCACCTCGGAATCCGAAAAGGTCTCGTTCAATCAGCTGAACCGAAAGACCGGTCATCGGATCAAGTACGCCAAGGTCGACGCCGACACCGGCGAGGAGGTCGACAACGAGGACATCGTCAAGGGCTACAAGGTTGACACCGATACCTTCATCGAGGTGACCAAGGAGGAGCTCGAGAACGTCGCGCTGGAATCGACGCGAACCATCGAGATCGACGAGTTCGTTGACCGCAGCGAGATCGACCCGCGATATCTCATTCGCCCCTACTACCTGCGTCCTGACGGCAAAGTCGGGCACGATGCCTTCGCCGTCATTCGGGAAACCATCCGCGAGATGAACAAGGTCGCGATCGGCCGCGTGGTGCTGACCAATCGCGAGCACATCATCGCCCTTGAGCCGCTGGACAAAGGCCTGATGGGAACGCTGTTGCGCTACCCCTACGAAGTGCGCTCAGCTGATGAGTATTTCGACGACATCCAGGATGTCAAAGTTACCAAGGACATGCTCGATCTCGCCAAACACATCGTCAATCAGAAGGCGGGCCATTTCGAGCCCGACAAGTTCGAAGACCAGTACGAAACCGCCCTCATCGATCTCATCAATCAGAAGCGCGCCGGCAAACCCATCACCGCGAAAACGCGTCCCCGCGGCGAGAACGTGGTGGACTTGATGGACGCGCTGCGAAAGAGCATCGGAAGGGAGGGCGCGGCCGCGACAGAGGCACCCAAGAAATCAGGAAAAAAGCCGCGCAAGGCAGCGGCCGGGCAGAAGGAAATGCTGATGCCGATCGCAGGCAAGAAGCCGGCGAAGGAGACCGCGGCGAAGAAGCCGGCGGCCAAGCCGCAGCAGAAGTCGGCTTAGGTGTCGTGAAGCATCCGGTAACGCCGGACGGCCACTACTTCGTCGTCCGCGGCAGGCTTTGGCGAATGGCAAATCCCATCTCGACGAGGTCACGCGAAATCATCTCGTCGGCCGTCTAATGGCGGCCCGGCGGGTCGATGCGCGCGCCAGGAAGCCGGCCGACCGAGGCCGAAGTAACGGTGCATAGGGCCGTGGACGAGGCTAAGCAGGCGCTCGGCGAGCGCGGTCCGGTATGGCGGGACGACGGCTGGCCGGCTCTCAATTGCTCTGCAAAGTAGGAGCGATATGGCTGCGGTGAAAAAGACTTCCAGGAGATCGATCTTGAGCGCAGGCATTCTCGCATATCGCAAGGGCGCTCGGGGGCTGGAGGTTCTGCTCGTTCACCCCGGCGGTCCGTTCTGGCGCAAGAAGGATGATGGCGCCTGGGCCATTCCGAAGGGCGAAATCGATGCCAATGATACTCCCGAGAACGTCGCTCGACGCGAATTTGCCGAAGAACTCGGCCCGAGCGCTTCGATTGGTCCACTCCAGGCGCTGGGGGAAGTTAGACAGCGAGGAGGCAAGCGCGTCATCGCATTCGCCGGCGAGGGCCACTTTGATCCGGCCGCGCTGACCAGCAATGCCTTCGATGTCGAATGGCCGCCCCGAAGCGGTCGACGGCAGAGCCTTCCCGAAGTCGACCGCGCGGAATGGTTTGATATCGAGCTCGCGCGGACCAGGATGCTGTCCGCTCAGGTAGAGTTTCTCGATCGTCTTTTGGCGATCGCGGTTGAGAGCGCCGGGAAATGATGTTCAGGATTGGAATCATTTCGGACACGCACGGCCTGTTGAGGCCCGAGGCGGAACGAGGCCTGACGGGCGTTGATCATATCATCCACGCCGGCGACATCGGGCGCCCTGAGATCATCGAGGCGCTTCGCCGGATCGCGCCCGTTACGGCCATTCGTGGAAACGTGGATGGTGGCGAGTGGGCTCGCGACTACCCCGACACGAACCTTGTGCGCCTGGCGGGTAAATCGATCTACGTTCTGCACGACCTGAAGACGCTGAAGGCCGATCCCGGTGGCGGCATCGACGTCATCGTCTCCGGGCATTCCCACGTGCCGAAGATCGACACGGTCGGTGGCGTTCTCTATCTGAATCCCGGCAGCGCGGGACCTCGGCGTTTCAAGCTGCCGATCACGTTTGCGACGCTCGAACTCACGCCTGACGGCATGCGACCAGAAATCCACGACCTTGGAGACGCCTGAGTGCCACCGCGGAGTGAATTCAAGGCCGAGTAGGCGAGTGCGTCAACCCTACGGTTTGCCGGGTTACGCCCGGAAGTGCTATTTGCGCGGACGTTCTCGCTCGCGAACGACCTCCTTCGCCCGCTTGTCGGACCTGAGCCCAAGGTAGACGGGCTGGCGCAGTTCGCCCTTACTCGTCCACTCCGCGAATTTGACCTCGGCAACCAATAAGGGCTTGACCCAGGTCGTGGCGGCCTCGTCCTTCACTTTGGCAGGGAAGGGTGATTTCGGGGTCGTCAGCTTCACGAGCTTGGCGTGGAGGTCTTCCAGGACCTTGTGGCTGAAGCCAGTGCCGACATGTCCGATGTAGCGCCATGCGTCGTCTTCCCGCACGGCGAGGACCAGGGCGCCGAAGAATGGCCTCGTGCGCCTCGGCGCCGTGAAGCCCGCGATCACCACTTCCTGCCGCTTCGCTGTCTTGATCTTCAGCCAATCCGCCGTCCGGCTTCCGGACGCATACGTGCTGTCGGCGCGCTTCGCCATGACGCCTTCCAGACCCTTCCGCTCGGCTTCGGCGAAGAACTTCGTGCCGTGCGCTTTGCGGTGGCTGCTGAAGGCGATCAGCCTGTGGCGCGGCAGGATCGCTTTCAGCCGCTCCTTGCGCTCGAGCAGGGGCTGTTTGCGCAGGTCCGCTGTGTCCTGAAACATGAGATCGAAGGCGCAATACAGGAGCTTGGCTTCATGGCGCAGCGCGTTCTGAAGCAGCTGGAAATGCGAGACGCCGTCCTTTCCGATCGCGACGAGCTCGCCGTCAATCACGGCGTCGCCCTTCACGCCCTCCAGCGCTTTGGCGACCTCGATATAACTGCGGCTGATGATCTTGCCGTTTCGGCTATAGAGCGAAACCTTGCCCCGGCGGATTTCCGCGATCATCCGGAAGCCATCGTACTTATCCTCGAAAACCCAGTCGGCGTCGTCGAATGGCGCGTCGGTGAGCGTAGCGAGCATTGGCTGTAAGCGCTTGGGCAGGGTCGACGTCCGGCTCATTCAAGGGCCAATCCTTCACATCGTCTTGCGTAATGCAAGGGCGGCACCTTATTGCTCGATGTGGTCAGGGCCGGTTCGATGAAGCCGGGGAGAAGCGCCTTGACGCCGATAGCCGCCCACCTCTTACGTCGAAACGCCACTGAAGAACTCCAACGCTACGGCCGATTCAAATTGGCACAGTTCGAATCGTTCCGGAACCTGCGAATCCCTGTCGCGTTGCTTCGATGTCACAACAGGAGGAGACGATCCATGGCGCTAGCGAAGAAGAGCAAGACGGCGCGCGGCCGAAAACAGGACCGGGCGCGGGTGGCTGGTGGGCAAGACTACGAAGTGCAGTACGAGGCAAAGAAGACGCGAAAGTCGGCATCGGCGGTGAAAAAGGCAGTCAAGAAGGTCGGTAGCGCGCGCAAGCGTGTGGAGAAACGGCTGGGCCGCTGAATAGGAGAGGCGGGCTAGCGTCCAAGGGTAGCAGCCGTCCTTCTAGTCAGAGGGGCATTCAGGGCAGGTATCACCGATCGAGTCCAGCACGTCGCGAACCGCGGCCTCCGCTGTTTGACGGGATACGCCTTCCGGCAGGTCTCGACGGGCGATATCGAAGGCCCGCTCTCGCGCATGCGGATCGGTGCGGTCTTGCATCCAGCCGTGCTCATCGCACTCGCGGATGGCGCCGGCTTCGTTCAGCACGTTGATCGCCCAACCGCGCAGGGTGCGAATCACTGGCCGTCTCTGCTTGGTCATCAGCATTGAAGGTTCTCCCACGCTGAGACGAATCGTTCAGTCCCGCAGACGTTCCCCATCGCTAACACACGACTGGGATTCCGGATCGTGGGATCTCGTGGTTTCGAAGGCCAAAATTTCCGCCCGGCCAGGTGCCAGGGCGGGCAAGAACGAACTGAAAAAACCGTTTGCGATATCTCAGACGTCTTATCCGTTTTACGCCTGCGGCTGTCGCCGCACCGGGCTCTCGTGAGCCGCGGAGCGTCTCGGCCCTGCGGCTGCGATCCCTCGCGCACGAGCAGATCACGCCCTCGCGGGGGCAGAAACGAAAAACCGGACCTTTATGCAGCAGCCACCTGCACAAAGGTCCGGCCTTATCTTAGCGTGCCGCGATACCGAACGGCTGCAAAGGACGCTTCATATCCTTTGGGAAGGGCTCGCTATTCATCCGGGTTGCGACCCGGAGGCGGCAATAGATCAGTAGCCGATACGACTACTTCTTTTTCTTTGAAGTCTTCTTTGCCACCTTCTTGGTAGCTGCCTTCGCGGTCTTCTTTGCCTTCTTCGCTTTCTTGGCCATGTCGTCCTCTGTAAGAATTGGCTCTCAGTGAACATGCCCACGCCGTGCATCGACATGCGCAGGAGTGAGACGATATCACAAAAGCAAAATTGATACCAAGGAGACGCGAATCCGCATTGAGTCGCTCGCCGGAGGCACTCGCCCTCGGTCCCGCCGTCATTGCATGCCGGCGTCGCTATCACTGCCCTTCGGGTCGGTGCCTTCTTAACCGGTCTCGCGACTGCACTCGGTCCCGGGTCCCGCCGCTACGCGTCGGCGCTATGCTACCCTCCTGCGGGTGCCTCTTTCGCTGCGTCCGCGAGCGGTCTTCGCTTTCGCTCCGCCCACAGGCCTCTCTTCCATAATTGTGAGACTCCTGTGAAAATGCTGGGCGGTTCTCGTATCATTGCCTGCATCACGTTCGCTCAGGTTTTGGCGCGTGCGGCAAGAGCCGCACCGGGCTCTCGTGAACCGAGCCGCGCAGCGTCTCGGCCTTGCGGCTTCGATCCCTCGCGCTAGAGCTTTGGTGCTCCTCGCCGGGGGCACTCGGGAAAGGGGCTCGCCTGCGGCGATCGCTATCACTGCCCCGTTCCCGGGTGCCGCTATTGAACCGGTCTCGTCGCTGCACTCGGACCCGCGTGCCCCTTCGGGTCGCTATGCTCACGCTCTCCGGGTGCCATTTTCCGTTGAGGCGATGCGCCCTTGGGCGCACGCCTGATCGGGCCTGCGGCCCTCAGGCAGATTGCGAAGAGGCTGAGAGTAAGAGTGCAGGCTGGTTTTCCGTGACGGGTTACAAGCTGCGAGAGAGGCTCGCGGCGCCCGTCGCGGAGACCCGCGATGTCAAACCCTACTGCTCGCGCGCGCGCCGGGCTGGCCCGGGCGAACCTCTATACCGAAATCACCGACAAGATCATTGCCGAGCTCGAGGCCGGCCGCGTGCCCTGGGTCCAGCCTTGGGGTACGGCCGCGGCGAAAGCGCCGCTGGCCATGCCGAAAAATGCGTCGACCAATCGGCAATACAGTGGCGTGAACATCCTCATTCTCTGGGGAGCGGTGATCGAACGCGGATTCACCGGGCAAAGCTGGCTCACTTTCCGCCAGGCGCTCTCGCTTGGTGGTCACGTTCGCAAAGGAGAGCGCGGTACCACCGTTGTCTACGCGGATCGTTTCGTGCCGAATGACGAAAAGCGACGCGCCGCTGAGACCGGCGAGGACGCGCAGGCAATTCCATTCCTCAAACGATTTACCGTTTTCAACATCGATCAGTGTGAGGAACTGCCCGATGGCATCGCCGCCGCTGCGCCGCCCCCGCCGGCTGGCCTCATCGAACCCAGGGTCGACGCCCTGATCAAGGCCAGCGGAATTCCATTTCGGATCGGTGGAGATCGCGCATTCTACGCAACAGCCGAAGACTATGTTCAGGTGCCGCCGCCGCAGGCCTATTTCGAACCCATCAACTGGCACCGTACGGCCTTGCATGAACTCGGTCATGCGACCGGGCACCCCTCGCGTCTCAATCGCGACCAGAGCGGACCCTACGGTACCAAGAAATATGCCTTCGAAGAACTGGTTGCCGAGTTGAGCTCCGCATTCAGCTGCGCATCGCTCGGGATCGTCCCGACCGTTCGCCATGCCGACTATATCGGCTCCTGGCTTGAAGTCCTGCGCGAAGACAATCGGGCCATCGTGCGTGCCGCTTCGCAGGCGAGCAAGGCCGCGGACTATTTGCTCGGCTTCGTTCCCGGGTCCATTGAGCCCGCGTCGCTGGATTCGGTTGTGGCCGATCATGAGGCGGCGTGATGCTTGGCCTCGTGGCCGCGCGAGAGTGAGAGGAGGGGAGGCCGTTTGCGACGGCTTGGTAGCCGAGAGAGAGTCTTTCGGCCGCCCGTCGTGGAGAGCCAAGATGACGAAAGCCGTTTAAAAGATCACGCTGTCGCCTTCCCGGGACATTCCCTTCGACAAGCTCGTACTCAGCCAGTCGAACGTTCGCCGCGTCAAGGCGGGTGTCTCGATCGAGCAGCTAGCCGAGAGCATCGCGCAGCGTACGCTTCTGCAAAGTCTGAGTGTCCGGGCCGTCGTTGATACAGATGGCAACGAGACCGGCATGTTCGAGGTGCCCGCGGGCGGCAGGCACTATCGCGCTCTCGAGCTCCTGGTGAAACAGAAGCGCATGTCGAAGACGCAAGCGGTGCCATGCGTCGTTCGCGAAACCGCGAATTCTGGAGGCCGTGCGGGAGGCCAAAGGCGAGTCCTCGGCCCAACTGATCGACCATCTGAAGAAGGCTGACATGGCCAAGGAGGCTGAGCGCCTTCTGGATGGCTCGGGCTGGTTGCCGGAGCCGCTGCGTCTCGTCGATCCCGATGCGGCGCCAGTGGAGCAGGAGGGCGAAGCGGGTGCGCTGCCAGAATTCCTCGCCCATGAGGAGGATCCCGCAAACGGCAGCGACGAAGATCCGCAACAGCTCGACGCGGCTGAGTGACATCATGGAGCGGGATGGCACAGCCGTCCCGCGGTAGCGCGGGGACCGGTGCACAGCGCCGGTCCCCATTCTTCTGAGCGAGGCTTGAGAGGGAGAGCCGGGCCGGGACGGGCTTGAGCCGTCGGGGTCAAAGGAGAGCGCCTGGCGGTTCGACCCCTTCCTGCTCTCCGAAAGAACCCTGCCATGACCGAATCTCTCGCCGGCGGCGCTGCCGCCGCGCCGCTTTCGTTGCGCGCCGCTGCAACTTTCACCTCCGCCGCTGTCAGGGCCGCGCGACAGCTCCTGACCGAGCTCGAACTCGGCCGGCGCATCGATGCCGCTGTTCTGCGTAGCGCCATGGAGGCTGCCTTCGGCGCCTCCGACGCGGCCGGCGTCTGGAACTGGAAGACCGCCTATGACGTCTGCGAGGCGGCAACCGTTCTGTTTCTTCGCAAGTTCGGACCGGCCATACGGGCCAGGGCTGGCTCGACGGCTGCCATGCTGCCGATGCTAGCGAAAGTCGCGAACTGCCTGCCGACCCACACGCGGCGTTCCGAGGACAGCCAGGCGCTTCAGCAATTCTCGACGCCCATTCCGCTGGGACTGGTCGCATGCTCTGCAGCCGGCATTACATCGGTCGATCGCGTTCTGGAGCCTTCCGCGGGGACCGGCTTGCTCGCCTTCTTTGCAGAGCTCGCCGGGGGCGCCTTGATCTTGAACGAGTTGGCCGAGACCCGGGCGGGGTTGCTCGAGCATCTATTCGCGGGCGTTAACGTCACGCGGTTCGATGCTGCTCAGATCGATGACCACCTCGACGTGAGTGTCGCGCCGAGCGTCGTTCTGATGAACCCGCCGTTCTCCGCGGTGGCGAATGTCGATCGACGGATGGCGGATGCGGCTCTCCGTCACATCACTTCAGCGCTCGCGCGTCTTTGCGACGGTGGACGCCTCGTCGCCATCACTGGCGCCAGCTTCGCGCCGGATAACCCAGCATGGCGAGACGCCTTTGTGCGGCTGCAGGAACGCGGGCGGGTGGTGTTTTCTGCGGCGATCGACGGCGCCGTTTACGCCAAGCACGGGACTCAGACGGACACAAGGCTGCTTGTGATCGACAAGCTGCCTGCTGCCGATCCGACGGCTTTTCTTGCCTCGCCAGGAATGGCGGCCGATGTCGCTACCTTGCTTGGTTGGGTGACCAAGCATGTGCCTCCGAGGTTGCCCGTCGCCACGCCATCGGAGGTCGCTGCTATCGAACGGCCAGCGATGTCGCGGCCGACCAGCGCCGTCGCACCGCGCTCATCGTCTTCTTCAATAGCCGCTGCACCAGAAGGCGTCGAACTTGCGTACGAGGCGGTCGAATGGTCGCCGCCGGAAGGTGCTCGGCTTACCGACGCGCTTTATGAGGAATACGGACTGCAATCGATCCGTATTCCCGGATCGTGCGCACACCCGACCAAACTCGTGCAGTCGGCGGCGATGGCCACCTTATCGGCAACTGGAACAGCCTGGCGCGCATCGTCTTCGAGAGCTTCGCCGGTCTTGGGCTGAAAGCATCGGGTGCAAGCCTGTCCGCTGCAGATTTTCTGAGACCCGGAAAGATCGCTCAAGTCGGACTCGACGCCGGCCGACCGCTGCTCGATTCGATCTCCGACCTGATGGGCTACATCAGCTTCTTCGAGAATTTCGTCCAGATCGTCGTTCTCCTGTTCGCCTGGGTCGTGGTGTTGCTTGCCTTCTTCATTCTGGCGATCCAACTCTTCGTCACCCTGATCGAGTTCAAGCTCACGACGCTCGCCGGCTTCGTGCTCATCCCCTTCGGACTGTTCGGCAAGACGGCCTTCGCGGCGGAGCGGGTCTTGGGTAATGTCATCTCTTCAGGGATCAAGGTCCTGGTCCTGGCCGTCATCGTTGGGATCGGCTCGACCCTGTTTTCGCAGTTCACCGCAGGCTTCGGCCGCGCTCAGCCGACCATCGAAGACGCGATGACGCTGGTGCTCGCGGCGCTCTCCTTGCTGGGTCTCGGTATCTTCGGTCCGGGTATCGCAAACGGCCTGGTGTCCGGTGGACCCCAACTCGGCGCCGGCGCCGCAATTGGAACAGGCCTTGCTGCCGGCGGCATTGTTGCGGCGGGGGCGGGTCTTGCCGCCGGTGGTACTGGTCTCGCTGGCGGCGCGATGGCAGGCGCCTCGCGCGGTGGCGGCGCTGTCATGAGCGGAGCATCAGCCGCCTACCGAAGCGGCGGCCTTGCCGGCGTCGCGGACGCCGGCGCTTCCGCTGCTATGAGCCCGTTGCGTCGTGCAGCGGCTGCGCTCGGCGGAGGTGGGCAAGCCGGCGCGCAGGCCGCAAACACTTCTGCCGAAGGGCAGCCCAACTGGGCGCGGCGAATGAAGCGTGCCGAGACCATTCGGCACGGTGCATCGGCAGCCGGCCAGGCGGTCCGCTCAGGCGATCACGGTGGCAGCGGCTCTTCCGTCGATTTGTCTGAAGGAGAGCGCTGACACGAAACACTGCGCCTTCGCCACCGCGGCGGGGGTCTCAAACGCAGATACCGCACGACTAGAAACCGATCACTTGATCTTAGGGGCAATCATCGATGTTCAAACGACCATCAGTTCACTATGGGCGCATGCCCGAACCGGTCACACCGTATCAGAAAGCAGCGCAAGTCTGGGACGAACGCATTGGATCAGCGCGCCTGCAAGCCAAGAACTGGCGCCTGATGGCGTTCGGCTGCTTGATGCTTTCAGCCGGTCTCGCTGTTGGGCTTGTCTGGCAGTCAAATCAAGGATCGATCACGCCCTGGGTGGTCGAAGTCGACCATCTCGGCCAGGCTCAAAGGGTTGCGCCGGCCAACATCGACTATCAGCCCACTGATGCGCAGATCGCCTACCATTTGGCGCGCTTTATCGAGGATGTCAGAGGTCTGCCGGCCGACGGCATCGTTCTGCGCCAGAATTGGCTCCGGGCCTATGATTTTACGACCGATCGCGGCGCCGCTGCGCTCAACGACTATGCGCGCAATAATGACCCCTTTGCCAAGCTGGGCAAGGCCCAAATCTCAGTGGACGTCTCGAGCGTCATTCGCGCGTCGTCGGAGAGCTTTCGCGTCGCGTGGACCCAGCGCGTCTACGACAACGGCTCGCTGAGCTCGTCTGAGCGCTGGACTGCGATTCTCTCGATCGTGATCGAGACACCCCGCGATGCCGAACGCCTGCGCAAGAATCCCCTTGGCGTCTATGTCCGCGCCATCAACTGGTCAAAGGAGTTAAGTCAGTGACCGAGACGCCGTCTGACATTCATTCGAAGCGTTCCCTCCCGCGCAGTAAGCTCAATTCGCCTCGGTCCGAGTTCGTGGGCTCAAAGCGAGCGCTCCTGTCCGTGCTCTTGCTTTGTTCATCGGCGCTCGGCGGGTGCGCGACTTATATACCGCCGGAGATCAGCTATGACGCGGAGGTCCCGGCGCTGCCGGCGGCGCCAGCGGCCCTGGACGACAGGTCGCGGCCGCTTCACGTTCCACCGCTCTGGAAGCCAACTCTCGGCGGCAAGTCGGCCGGAAAGGAAGAGCCCGAACCCGTGAGCCGGGTTGAGATGGCAAACAGCGCAGCGCGGGTCGAGCCGCGCAAACGCGGGTATTTCAATGCGGCGCAGATCTACGCTTACAGCCCCGGTGCGCTCTATCAGGTTTATGCCGCACCCGGGCAGATCACGGATATCGCACTCGAGGAAGGAGAGCAGTTGACGGGATCGGGGCCGATCGCGGCCGGAGATACCGTACGATGGGTCGTGGGCGATACCGAAAGTGGGAATGGCGACATGCGCCGCGTCCATATCCTGGTCAAGCCGACGCGCGCATCGATCGAGACCAATCTCGTCGTCAATACCGATCGGCGCACCTACCTGATCGAGCTCCGCTCCCGCGAACGGCCATACATGCCGTCTGTTGCCTGGTACTATCCAGAAACTGCACGGGAACGGTCGCGTTCGGTCGCTCTGAAGCCCGTTCTTCCGGAGCCGGCGCAGCGCATCTCCCGCTATGCTATCGAAGGGGACAGTCCTCCCTGGCGGCCACTCGCCGCATATGACGATGGCCGCAAGGTCTATGTCGAATTCCCGCAAGGCATCGTGCAGGGCGAGATGCCTCCGCTATTCGTCATTGGTGCAGACGGCAAGACCGAACTCGTCAACTATCGCGCTTACGGTAACGTATTGATCGTCGATCGGCTTTTTGCTGCCGCCGAACTGCGGCTTGGCGGCGAGCACCAGCAGAAGGTCCGTATTGTCAGGACCGACGGGAGGCCGTCGTCATGAACACTCGGAATGTAAACGATCACGAGCAAGCAGTTCCGCCGGAGACACAAGGGGAACAGTCCGAAAGCTTCCGCTTGAGAGCAGAGCATCCGCGCGTGACGCGGTTGTCGCGGAAGGTCTTGGCCGGCGGCGGCGCGGTTGCCCTGCTTGTCATCGGCGGAGCGGTGTTGTGGTCGCTACAGAGCAATCGCTCCCGTAGTCAAGCGGCCGATGAGCTTTACAGTACCGACCACCACAATGTTGCCGACGGCATTACCACGCTGCCGAAGGACTATGCTGGCGTTCCGCGCCAGCCAATCCCGCAGCTTGGTCCGCCGCTCCCCGGGGACCTCGGTCGACCGATACTTGCCGCTCAGGGCCAGTCCCCGGCGATCGGCACTGATCCGGACCAGCAGCGCCGGGATCAAGAGACGGAGGCAGCCCGTATCAGCCATCTCTTCGCTTCGACCAGTGGACGAGAAATGCGTCCGCCCACCGGTACGGCTGTTGGAAGCGAGCGTGTCCTGCCGGCGAGCGCAACGAGCGCTGGCGACGACGGATCTGGGCAGAATGGTCAGGACCGCAAGCTTGCCTTCGTGAGCGCCTCGGTAGACCGTCGCACGGTCAGCCCTGACCGTGTCACCAGGCCGGCTTCACCATATATCGTGCAGGCTGGGACGGTCATTCCGGGAGCCTTGATCACGGGCATCAGGTCAGACCTGCCAGGCCAAATTACGGCCCAAGTGACCGAGAGCGTATATGACACCCCGACCGGCCGCTTTCTGCTTGTCCCTCAGGGGGCGCGTCTGATCGGCATCTACGATAGCCAGGTCACTTTCGGCCAGTCTCGCGTCCTGCTCGTCTGGACACGGCTGATTATGCCGAATGGACGTTCTATCGTTCTCGAGCGGCAGCCTGGCGCTGACACTGCCGGGTATGCAGGTCTCGAAGATCAGGTCGACAATCACTGGGGCGAGTTGTTCAAGGCTGCGGCACTATCGACGTTTCTGGCGATCGGGACCGAACTGGGTGCCGGCTCGGACACCAACAGCAACGACAGCGCAATCATCCAGGCATTGCGACACGGCGCCTCGGACTCACTAAACCAGACCGGGCAGCAGGTCGTTCGCCGCAGTCTCAGCATCCAGCCTACTCTGACCGTGCGACCTGGCTTCCCGGTTCGTGTTCTTGTCAATCATGACCTCATACTTACGCCGTATAGAGGGTGACAATATGCCAAAACTCAAAATAGGAGAGCTTCCAGACGACAAGCCCGTCAAAGTGAGTACGGAGCTGCCTGCGGCCGTGCATCGTGATCTCATTGCATATGCAGAAGCGCTTACGCGTCAGGGTGGTCAGGTGGTCGATCCGACTAAACTCATCGCCCTCATGTTGGCGCGCTTTATGGCCACGGATCGAGGATTTTCTAAACTGAAACGTGAAGGCCACGTACCGGCCGCTGGCGAAGGACAGTGATGCTCAAGGTTTCCTCGAAGCTGTTGGTCGACGCTAAATAGTTGCGTGCATCAACCTAGGCGCTGCCGAGTTGGCGCTAAGCGCTGAGATATCGTGTCGGAAAGTGTGTTCCCGCGTCTGCCCGAAACAACTCCGATTACCAGGTTTTCTCGTTTTCAGACGCGAGAGCGCTGGGCGTCGACGTGCAGTTATTCGGTCACCTTCAGGCGCGTTACACTGCTCCGGCCATCGACGCTGACAGGCACGTCACCCTCGATCGTGGCCCGACGTACGACGCGATGCTGGTCCCCGTAATCGTTGACCGCGTAATGCTGCGTTGCGCGGTTATCCCATATCGCAATATCGCCCTCTAACCAGTTCCAGCGCACAGTGTTTTCGGGCGCTGTGATGTGAGACTGGAACAGATCGAACAGCTTTTGTCCGTCGTATTTGGGGACCCCAACAAAGTGCTTCACCAAGGCGCCGAGCACTAGCGTCCGCTCGCCTGTTTCGGGGTGGACGCGTACGACGGGATGCTCGGTCTCAAAAACCGTTCTGGTGAACACCTCGTCAAAGTGTTTCTTGTCGACCTCGCGGACACGCGCAATCCCGGCGTAATCGAAAACGTTGCTGTGAACGGCCCATAGGCCCTCGGCAAGCCGTTGTAGCGGCGGCGGCAAACCAAGATAAGCGGCAGCTGTGTTCGACCACACGGTGTCGCCTCCGAACGTTGGCATTACAACGGCCCGCAGGACCAAAATCTTGGGATAGGCGTCGGCGAAGGTCCCATCCGCATGCCAAACGTCGGCGCGACCGCCGCCACGAGTGGAGTCCAGTTCGAGGAGCGACGCCATCCCCTTGGTAGCACCGAGCATCGGATGGGGCACTAGCTTTCCGAGACGAGCGGCAAAGCGCTCCTGCTCGGCGTCATTGAGATGTCCTTGATCGCGGAAGAAGATCACCTTGTGCTCGAGCAATAAGCTGTTGATCGCAGCGATCGCGTGATCCGGTAGATCGCCTGATAGCCTGATATTTTTGACTTCGGCACCGATGCGCGCTGCACGTTTCACAACATCGGTGCTCGGAATGACGCCACCGATCAAAGCCATTGTGCTCATGTTGCTTTTCCAAGTCCTTGCAGTTCTTCCTCGCCCTTGGAGCGAATGATCTTCAGCAAGCATCGTGCCAAGCGAAAGACGAGCATGTGCCCGACAAGGGCACTGAACGAATCGTGCTATTTGGCGCGAGTCATCGAACTGAGCCGATGGTTGGGCCGAGTGACGAAAGAACTCGATCGCCGAGCTCACCCTTCGAATGTCGTATCGTGAAGACGAAGCGGATAGCAGGAGCGCGCCAACGGCAGATCTTCAGTTTTGCTTTCTAATCACTCAACTGCGTTGAAAAAAAGCAATGCTTCTATAGAATTGGTAATAATTCATGATGGTCATGAATTATGTAGTCGGACCCTGCCGCGCGCAAGCGCGCTTCGGAAACAAATCCTCCCACGATTGATACGTTGATAAGTCCGAGATTGCGGGCAATTTCCGTCTCAACTGGCATATCGCCCACGATGACGGTTCTTTCTGGGGATAAATCATTGCCCTGCATATACAAGCGCAGCCGCTCTTGCTTGCTCATGCTCCTAAATTGCTGGTCTAGATGTTTGGGGTGGTCATAGTGGATATGTCCGAACAGAATTGTCAGGGGTGCAACGCGCGGTAAGTGAGCTGAATCGGCTGACCGTTCTTCAAGCGTGAGATGGGGTTTGAAGAGCGTGAGCATTGCTGCTTTTGTGGCTCTGTTTCTGGATCGATTTGTTTTAAACAATGGCCATGCCAGGCGGCGCTGGGCAAGCCACAACGCCGAATGGGCTTTCGAAAGTCCGCTTACTATGCGCGCTGTACTGGACCTGACACGAGATTTGTGCCTCTGTCAGAATACGGACAAGTGTCTACACAGTGTAGTAAGCCCGAGCAGACTGTTCCGTTAGTGGATTTCGCGAGGTAATTGATGGCCCGAGTTAATCTCTACTAATGCCGCTGGAGCCTGTGAGAGCTGCAGATGTAAGATCGCGCTCTGTCGAGCGGCGCTGTTGGCGGCAGTCATGCACATTATCGTCTCGGTCCTGAATCATGATAAGAGCTGCAACTTCCTGGTCCCGTGCCAGTTTGCTCGCCGCTAGGCCGGTGGCGACACCAATGCGATCAGGCGCGGGGCGGTTTTGGCTCATCTTGCGCTTGCCTTCGACCATGGTGATCGGGATGCGCACGCCGACGATTTCGCGCAACTGGGCGGCGATGAAATGCGCGGGAGCATCGCTGACGGCCCAGGGCGTCGCACGTGACGTCTCATGGATATTCGTCAGACGCGTCACGATCTCAAGCAGGCGATTGGGATCCTCGAGGAACTCAATCGGCCCATGGGCGTGGACCGCGATGTAATTCCATGTCGGCACCACATGTTCAGCTTGTCGCTTGCTAGGATACCAGGATGGCGTCACATAAGCCTCCGCGCCAGTAAAGATCGCCAGAGCTTCTCCGATCGGGGCCGTGCGCCATTGCGGATTGCCCTTCGCCAGGTGCCCGTACAGCGTGCCGTGTTCGCCTTCGCTCTCATCGAGGAAGAGCGGAAGAGGCGTCGCAAGTGGTCCATCTGATGTCGCTGTGATCAGGTTGGCCAATCGGGCGCAGCGGATTGTCGCTCGAATGTTCTCGAGGTCGTCATCTCGAAAGTGGGGTGGTATGTACATGAAGGCTCTCCGTTGGCGGTCGTCGAGATAAACCCAAGTCAATATGCTAGAAAACTGCCAGTTTCAGTCGCTCCCGTAGAGGTTCTCCGCTTCCTCTTTTGACGTGACGATTTCGGATTTATCTGGGACGCGGGCGATTTCACTCAGCCGCTTCAATCCGTCGAGCTGCTGTTGGGTTGGTGTTTCCGTAGCTATTCTCCTGCGGGCTGAGCCTTTAGAGATCTCACCCCGGCGTCGCCTGTATGAGGCGATCCGGCAGCTCTCCTTCGACGCGCACCGAGTCGCGTTTGGCGAACTAGTCCTTGATCTCGGCAAGATCGACGCCGACCTCAAAAGACGTCTTCATCGTCTCGATGAACTGCGCCGATGGGTACAAGTCGGAGGTGATCGCAACGAACCCATCATTAAAACACGGTCGAGTTTCCACACGACCAGCATGTCGCCGGGCCGGACGAATTCGAGCGCCCGCGCCAAGCCGGTGCGGTCATCCTTCGCGCCCGAGGCGTGATCCTCGAACAGGTGACGCGGATCAACGCCGGCGGCGAGCAGCGCATCGCGCTGCAAGTCCGTGTTCTGGCGGTCGGAGTCCGGCGACACGCGCATGTAGCCAACCAACATAGGCGGATACCCATCGGAAATAGGTTTCCGTATGGTAGCGCGTGGCGACAGAGTTTTTCGCATATTTTTTCGCGCCACCAGGCGTTTAGCTTAGGGGGCTACTACAAGATTCGGTAGATGGCTAAAGCCAACTTGAGTCCCTAGGATTCGGCCGCCTTCCCCGCCGATCATCATCGACGAACAGAAGTGAACGCAAGCGCACGTGAAGCCCCTGCCCGCAGCGACTGCGGGCACCTTCCGCCCTTCCATCGCCTAGAGAGTGAAGTGCCACCGTGTCCGAACAACCCCTGCCGGCGCTGCCGATGTGGCGCGTCGATCACATTGAGCCCTCGCCGGAGATGTTGGCGCTACGCGCCAACGGTCCGATCCACCGCGTGCGTTTCCCGTCCGGGCACGAAGGCTGGTGGGTGACAGGCTACGACGAGGCCAAGGCGGCGCTGTCCGACGCGGCGTTCCGGCCGGCGGGAATGCCGCCGACGGCGTTCACCCCAGATTCGGTGATTCTCGGTTCGCCGGGGTGGCTGGTCTCGCACGAGGGGGGCGAGCATGTTCGGTTACGCACGCTCGTGGCGCCGGCCTTCAGCAACCGCAGGGTGAAGCTGCTGGCGCCGCACGTCGAGGCGATCGCTGCGCAGTTGTTCGAGAACCTGGCGGCCCAGCGCCAGCCCGCCGACTTGCGGCGCCACCTCTCCTTTCCGCTTCCGGCCATGGTCATCAGCGCGCTGATGGGCGTGCTCTACGAGGATCACGCCTTTTTCGCGCGGCTGTCCGACGAGGTGATGACGCACCAGCAGGAAAGCGGCCCGCGCAGCGCGTCGCGCTTGGCCTGGGAAGAACTGCGCGCCTACATTCGCGGCAAGATGCGGGACAAGCGCCAGGATCCGGGCGACAACCTGCTGACGGATCTGCTCGCGGCGGTCGACCAGGGCAAGGCGACCGAGGAAGAAGCAATCGGCCTGGCGGCGGGCATGCTGGTGGCGGGGCACGAGAGCACCGTCGCCCAGATCGAATTCGGCCTGCTGGCGATGTTCCGCCATCCGCAACAGCGCGAACGCCTGGTCGGCGATCCATCCCTGGTGGACAAGGCGGTGGAGGAAATCCTGCGCATGTACCCGCCGGGCGCGGGGTGGGACGGCATCATGCGCTATCCGAGGACCGACGTGACCATTGCGGGCGTGCATATTCCCGCGGAGAGCAAGGTGCTGGTCGGCCTGCCGGCAACGTCGTTCGATCCGCGCCATTTCGACGACCCGGAAATCTTCGACATCGGACGCCAGGAAAAGCCGCACCTGGCGTTCTCCTACGGGCCGCACTCCTGCATCGGCGGGGCGCTGGCCAGACTGGAATTCAAGGCGGTGTTCGGTTCGATCTTCCAGCGCTTTCCCGCGCTGCGCCTGGCGGTAGCGCCGGAAGAACTGAAGTTGCGCAAGGAGATCATCACTGGCGGGTTCGAGGAGTTCCCGGTGCTCTGGTGATGTGCGGACGCCGCTGGGGGATCGCGATCGTCTCCGCGGTTTGTCGGCGCGCCTGCCGCGCACCGGTCAGATCAGCCAGTCAACAGGTAACCAAATGGACGTGCAAGAAACCACGGCAGGATGCCGGGACGCCTTCGCCGAACTGGCGTCGCCGGCGTGGATCCACGATCCGTATCCGTTCATGCGGTGGTTGCGCGAGCACGATCCGGTGCATCGCGCGGCGTCGGGCCTCTTTCTGTTGAGCCGCCACGCCGACATCTACTGGGCGCTCAAGGCCACGGGCGATGCGTTTCGGGGACCTGCGCCGGGTGAACTGGCGCGCTATTTTCCGCATGCGGCGACCAGCTTGTCGCTCAATCTGCTGGCCTCCACGCTAGCGATGAAGGACCCACCGACGCATACGCGTCTGCGCCGGCTGATCTCGCGCGATTTCACCGTGCGCCAGATCGACAACCTGCGGCCGAGCATCGCGCGCATCGTCGCAGCGCGCCTGGATGGCATGGCGCCCGCGCTGGAGCGTGGGGAGGCCGTGGACCTGCATCGGGAATTCGCGCTGGCCTTGCCCATGCTGGTCTTCGCCGAACTGTTTGGCATGCCCCAGGACGACATGTTCGGGCTCGCCGCCGGCATCGGCGCCATTCTGGAAGGCCTGAGCCCGCACGCCAGCGATCCCCGGCTCGCCGCGGCGGACGCGGCCAGTGCCAGAGTGAAGGCATACTTCGGCGGTCTCATACAGCGCAAGCGCACCGATCCCCGCCACGACATCGTGTCGATGCTGGTCGGCGCACACGACGATGATGCCGACACGCTGTCGGATGCGGAGTTGATCAGCATGTTGTGGGGCATGCTGCTGGGCGGCTTCGCCACCACTGCTGCGACCATCGACCATGCGGTCCTGGCGATGCTGGCGTATCCCGAACAGCGGCACTGGCTGGAGGGAGACGCCATGGAGGTGAAGGCATTCGTCGAAGAAGTCCTGCGCTGCGACGCGCCCGCCATGTTCAGCTCCATTCCGCGTATCGCCCAGCGTGACATCGAACTGGGCGGCGTGGTGATCCCGAAGAACGCGGACGTGCGCGTGCTGATCGCGTCCGGCAATCGCGACCCTGACGCCTTCGCCGATCCCGACCGCTTCGATCCCGCGCGGTTCTACGGCACCAGTCCTGGCATGTCGACCGACGGGAAGATCATGCTGAGCTTCGGCCACGGCATCCACTTCTGCCTCGGTGCGCAACTGGCCCGGGTGCAGTTGACCGAGAGCTTGCCGCGGATTCAGGCGCGCTTCCCCACGCTGGCATTGGCCGAGCAGCCGACCCGGGAGCCCTCCGCGTTCCTTAGGACGTTCCGCGCGCTGCCGGTGCGGCTGCGTGCGCAGGGGGCTGAGATGTGCGTCGTGGTCGACCAGGATCTGTGCGGAACCAGCGGGCAGTGCGTGCTGACGCTACCGGGCACCTTTCGCCAGCGCCAACCGGACGGCGTGGCCGAAGTGTGCGGGGCGACAGTCCCGCAGGCGCTGCACGCCGCCGTGCGGCTCGCAGCCAGCCAGTGCCCGGTCGCCGCCATTCGGGTCATCGAAAGCGAAGCTGGCGATGACGAGCGCGCCAGCGCCGACAGTGCGCCTTCTCCGGCGGAGGCCGAGCGGCATGCCGCGAGAGACCAACGCAATCCAGGAGGACACGATGGGACGGTTTGAAGGCAAGGTGGCCGTGGTGACCGGCGCCGGCGCCGGTATCGGCAAGGCATGCGCCCTCGCCATCGCGCGCGAGGGCGGCAGAGTGGTGGTCGCCGACATTGATGGCACGGCGGCCATCGCCTGCACCGCGCAAATCGCGGCCGAGGCGGCCCACGCGCTAGCCCTGGCCATCGACATCGCCGATGCGCAGGCGGTGGCAGCGCTGTTCGAGACGGCGGAGCGGCACTTCGGTGGGGTCGACCTGCTGGTGAACAACGCGAGCGCCATGCATCTGACGCCGCGCGACCGCGCGATCCTCGACCTGGACCTGGCGGTCTGGGATCAGACCATGGCGACCAATCTGCGCGGCACGTTGCTCTGCTGCCGGCAGGCCATCTCACGGATGATCGCCCGCGGCGGTGGCGCGATCGTCAACATGTCGTCGTGCCAGGGGCTCACCGGTGACACCGCGCAGACGTCCTACGCCGCGTCGAAGGCGGCGATGAACATGCTATCGGCCTCGCTCGCCACCCAGTACGGTCATGCGCAGATCCGCTGCAACGCGGTTGCGCCGGGTCTCATCATGACCGAGCGTCTCCTCGCCAAGCTGGACGAGTGCATGCAACGGCATCTGCGCCGGCACCAGCTCCTGCCGCGCGTCGGCCGCCCTGAGGACGTGGCAGCGCTGGTGGCGTTCCTGCTCTCCGACGATGCTGCGTTCATCACCGGCCAGGTCGTGTGCATCGACGGCGGCATGCTGGCGCATGTGCCGACGTACGCCGACGGTGGCAACAGCCGCGCCGCGCGGCCTTCCGGCGAGACCGCCGAAGCGGCCACCTCGCCGCGCTGCTGATGAACATGCTGCTCAACCCGCTGAACCGTCGGCATCGGCTGCGGCACGACATCCCGGTCGTGCCCGGCGCTTTCCCCTTGGTCGGGCATCTTCCCGCCATCGTCTGCGACCTGCCGCGCCTGCTGCGGCGCGCGGAACGGACGCTGGGCAGCCACTTCTGGCTGGATTTCGGCCCTGCCGGACACCTGATGACCTGCGTGGATCCGGATGCGTTCGCACTGCTCCGGCACAAGGACGTGTCCTCGGCACTGATCGAAGAGATCGCGCCCGAATTGTTTGGCGGAACGTTGGTCGCCCAGGACGGAGGCGCGCACCGTCAGGCGCGCGATGCGATCCAGACGGCGTTTCTGCCCATGGGGCTGACCCAGGCCGGCATCGGCGAGCTGTTCGCGCCCGTCATCTGGGCGCGGGTGCAGAGGTGGCGCGACCGCGGCGACGTAACGATCCTGCGCGAAACCGGCGATCTGATGCTCAAGCTCATCTTCAGCCTCATGGGAATCCCCGCGCAGGACCTACCGGAATGGCGTCGCAAGTACCGGCAACTGCTGCAGTTGATCGTCGCGCCCCCCGTCGACCTGCCCGGACTGCCCTTGCGGCGCGGCCGCGCCGCCCGCGACTGGATCGATGCGCGGTTGCGCGAGTTCGTCCGCGACGCGCGCGAACATGCCGCGCGCACCGGGTTGATCAACGACATGGTGAGCGCCTTCGATCGCAGCGACGATGCGCTCGCCGACGAGGTCCTGGTCGCCAATATCCGCTTGCTGCTGCTTGGTGGTCACGACACCACCGCCTCGACGATGGCCTGGATGGTGATCGAGCTGGCGCGGCAGCCTGGGCTGTGGGACGCCCTGGTCGAGGAGGCGCAACGCGTGGGCGCGGTGCCGACCCAGCACGCGGACCTGGCGCAGTGTCCGGTCGCCGAGGCGCTGTTCCGCGAGACGCTGCGCATGCATCCGGCGACGCCGCTCCTGGTGCGTCGCGCACTGCGTGAATTGCGACTCGGCCAACGGCGAATTCCCGCGGGCACCGATCTGTGCATCCCGCTGCTGCATTTCTCGACCTCGGCGCTGCTACACGAGGCGCCTGATCAGTTTCGCTTGGCGCGGTGGTTGCAACGCACCGAGCCGATCCGGCCGGTGGACATGCTGCAGTTCGGTACCGGCCCACACGTCTGCATCGGCTACCACCTGGCATGGCTGGAACTGGTGCAGTTCTGCATCGCCTTGGCGCTGACCATGCACGAGGCCGGGGCGCGGCCGCGCTTGCTGAGCGGCGTCGAAAAAGGCCGGCGCTATTACCCGACCGCACATCCGTCCATGACTATCCGCATCGGATTCTCATGAGCTGGCATCGCATGCCCCTGTGGCGAGGCAGCGGCGCCGGCGACGCGCGGCATTGCTGCACTCGGCGCGCACGGTGCGACGCCGACAACACCGCGGCGGCTCGCCTGTCGGGGACAAGGACATGAACAGCATGCAGACCGGTTCCACGCTACAGGACGATAGAACTGGTGATTCCGCGCTCGGCGGATTGGGCGCGCAGGCGCGCGACGCATCCAGCGGGCTGCTGCCCGAGATCTGGATGCAGGACGGCGCAAAGCGGGTCGAACAGGTGCTGGCGCGTCTTCTCTGCGCCGAACGTGACGGTGAGACCGAGCTGATGGCGGCGATGCGCTACGCCACCCTGCATGGCGGGAAGCGCACCCGCGCCTTGCTCTGTCTGGCTGCTGGCGCACTGGCCGACACGCCGGCGCACATGCTCGACGACGTCGGCGCCGCCATCGAGATGATGCACGCCTGTACCCTGGTCCACGACGATCTGCCCGCGATGGACGACGACGTGCTTCGCCGCGGCCTTCCGACCGTGCACGTCAAGTTCGGCGAAGCTACTGCGATCCTGGTGGGCGATGCGCTGCAGGCGCACGCCTTCCTGACCCTGGCGAGCCTGGATGCGCCGGGCGACAACCGTATCGCGCTCGTGCGCGAACTGGCGCAGGCGGTGTCCGCCGAGGGGGCCGCAGGCGGGCAGGCCATGGATCTGTCGCTGGTTGGAAAGCACGTCGAGCTGGACAGGATCGTGGCGATGCACCGGATGAAGAGCGGAGCGCTAGTGCGCGCGTCCGTTCGCATGGGCGCGCTATGCGCTGTCGCGGAGGATGTCGCGCACGCTGCGCTGTACTGTGCGCTCGATCACTACAGCGCCTGTTTCGGCCTGGCGTTGCAGGTGATCGACGACATTCTCGACGTGACAGCGGATACCGCGACGCTGGGCAAGACCCCCGGCAAGGACGCTGCGGCACAGAAGCCGACCTGCGCGTCGATCATGGGACTGCAGGCAGCACACCAGTTCGCGCTGGATCTGTTGCGCGATGCCGGGGACGCCATCGCGCCGCTGGGGCCGCGTGCGGAACGGTTGGCGCAACTCCTACAGCGGGCCAAAGCGTATCTGTTCAAGCACGCGCCATGCGCATGAGCGCGCCCGTCCGCATGGAGTCGCCCCTGTGCCGCTGCGATCGGCCGGCGGCAGAGGTGCATGCTGCACTGTGTCCGAGTCCGCGGCGCCGATCGCAGCGGTAACCCGCCGCGGCGCACGCTGCGCGCTGCGCCCAAGCCTATGCGGCGGACCGGCGCCAGCATCGGGGGGCGTCGCCGCGCCGGAGCAGGGCGGCCGTCCGGCGCTGCCTATGCGACGGGCCTGCGGCGACATGCGCGGCGTCTGCCCAATCCCGGTTTCTCTTCAACCGTCTGCAAAAGGAACATCCCGCGTGAACGCGCTGTCCGAACAGATCCTTTCCGAATTGCGCCGCCTGCTGAGCGAAATGAGCGATGGCGGCAGCGTCGGTCCGTCCGTCTACGACACGGCGCGAGCGCTGCGCTTCCACGGCAACGTCACCGGTCGGCAGGACGCATACGCCTGGCTCATCGCGCAGCAACAGGCCGACGGCGGATGGGGAAGCGCGGACTTCCCGCTGTTCCGCCATGCGCCCACGTGGGCGGCGTTACTGGCATTGCAGCGTGCCGATCCTCTTCCCGGTGCTGCCGACGCGGTGCAGGCTGCAAGGCGGTTCCTCCAGCGCCAACCCGATCCCTACGCGCATGCGGTGCCGGAAGACGCGCCGATCGGCGCGGAGCTGATCCTGCCGCAGTTTTGCGGTGAGGCCGCATCCTTGCTGGGTGGCGTAGCGTTTCCGCGCCACCCGGCGCTGTTGCCGTTGCGGCAAGAGCGCCTGGTCAAGCTGGGTGCGGTGGCGACATTGCCGAGCGGCCATCCGTTGCTGCACTCCTGGGAAGCCTGGGGGACGTTGCCGAGCACCGCATGCCCGGATGAGGACGGCAGCATCGGCATCAGTCCGGCGGCCACCGCCGCGTGGCGTGCTCACGCCGTGACACAGGGGAGCACGCCGCAGGTCGGGCGCGCCGACGCGTATCTGCAGGCGGCATCGCGGGCGACGCGCAGCGGCATCGAAGGTGTCGTTCCCAACGTCTGGCCGATCAATGTGTTCGAGCCATGCTGGTCGCTGTACACCCTGCATCTGGCCGGGCTGTTCGCGCATCCCGCGCTCGCCGAGGCGGTCCGTGTGATCGTCGCGCAGCTCGACGCCCGCGTGGGCGTGCGCGGTCTGGGCCCGGCCTTGCACTTCGCGGCTGATGCGGACGACACCGCCGTTGCGTTGTGCGTCCTGCACCTTGCAGGCCGCGACCCGGCGGTCGATGCGTTGCGGCATTTCGAAATCGGCGAGCTGTTCGTCACCTTTCCCGACGAGCGCAATGCATCGGTGTCGACCAACATCCATGCCCTGCATGCGTTGCGACTGTTGGGAAAGCCCGCCGCGGGCACCAGCGCGTACGTCGAGGCCAATCGCAACCCGCACGGTCTATGGGACAACGAAAAATGGCACGTTTCGTGGCTGTATCCCACCGCGCATGCGGTCGCTGCGCTGGCGCAAGGCAAGCCCCAGTGGCGCGACGAGCGCGCGCTGGCGGCGCTGCTGCAGGCGCAGCGCGACGACGGCGGCTGGGGCGCCGGTCGCGCGTCCACATTCGAGGAAACCGCCTATGCGCTGTTCGCGTTGCGCGTGATGGACGGCAGCGAAGAACCGACAGCGCGCCGGCGCATCGCGCATGCGGTCGCGCGTGCGCTGGGGTGGATGCTCGCCCGCCATGCGGCGCATGCATTGCCGCAGACGCCGCTGTGGATCGGCAAGGAACTGTATTGCCCCACCCGGGTCGTGCGCGTGGCCGAACTCGCCGGGTTATGGCTGGCGCTTCGTTGGGGGCGGCATGTCCTGGCCGAGGGAGCAGGAGCGGCGCCATGATCCAGACCGAACGCGCGCTGCAGCAGGTGCTGGAGTGGGGGTATTCCCTGACCGGGTTCGCCGACGAGCATGCCGCGGAAGCGGTCAGGGGCGGCCAGTACATCCTGCAGCGCATACACCCGAGCCTGCGCGACACCAGCGCCTACACCGGCCGCGATCCGCAGGACGAAACGCTGATCGTGGCGTTCTATCGCGAACTGGCGCTGCTGTTCTGGCTCGACGATTGCAACGACCTTGGCCTGATCGCGCCGGAGCAGCTCGCCGCGGTGGAGCAGGCGCTGGGGCAGGGCGAGCCGTGCGCGCTCCCCGGATTCGAGGGCTGCGCTGTGCTGCGCGCTTCGCTGGCCGCGCTTGCCTACGATCGTCGCGACTATGCTCAGCTTCTCGACGATACCCGGTGCTACTGCGCGGCGCTGCGCGCCCGACAGGCGCAGGCGGCAGGGGCGGAACGCTGGTCCTACGCCGAGTACCTGCACAACGGCATCAATTCGATCGCCTACGCGAACGTGTTCTGTTGCCTGTCGTTGCTGTGGGGGCTGGACATGGCGACCTTGCGCGCGCGTCCGGCGTTTCGCCAGGTCCTGCGGCTCATCTCCGCGATAGGGCGCCTACAGAACGATCTGCATGGACGCGACAAGGACAGGTCGGCCGGCGAGGCCGACAACGCGGCGATCCTGCTGCTGCAGCGCTATCCGGCTATGCCTGTGGTGGAGTTCCTCAATGACGAGCTGGCCGGCCATACGCGCATGCTGCACCGGGTGATGGCGGAAGAACGCTTTCCCGCGCCGTGGGGACCGTTGATCGAGGCGATGGCGGCCATCCGCGCGCAGTACTACCAGACCTCGACCATCCGTTACCGCAGCGACGCTGCGGGGGAAAGTTAGCGTGCGCCGGCCTAAACGCGCGGGAGGCGGCGGCGTGCGCCGCGCTGCTGCCAGTGGGGACGCGTCGAACACATATGGTGCGATGGTCTGCTGTGGACCAACAAGTGACGATGGTCCATAGTGCGGACGGTTTGCCGAAACATCCATCGCCCGCTATTGAAGCGTGTTCGACATACCCATGCCAATGTGGATCTCACACGGACGGCTTCTTCTTTGTCTGAGATTTTGCAACAACCTCATTCCGGCACACTGATGCCGTAGGGGCCGACCACCCAATCAGCCTCCGAGCGCGCTGAGATCGTCAAAGCCAATCGAGGATGACGAAGTTGCCCGTGTTTTTGACGGTCAGCCCTTCAGCCTCGAAACCCGCACTTGCTGACGTGCCTGATGGCGGCGAGGTCCATCAAGTCACCACGATTGGTGGAGACCAGATCGAAGACTGCCTGCGCGGCTTCGGGAAGCATAGTTGGCAGGAGCGGGAAGCGCTCGTACAACCAGTGGAGAACCAAGTTGGTGAGAGCCCCGCCGCAGAGGTGTGGCTCGCTCCTGGCTCGATGACCTCTGCCGATCCGAATCCCGCCGCGCTGCAGGAGCCAAGCTCACGATTAGCGCTTGCCGAAGAAAGCGCCTCTGTGCAAGACAATTGGTCCCAGAAGCCCAAAGGGAAACCCACTGTGACAGCCTCTCTTGATGGCGAAATTCGCGACGGCAACCATCATTTGCAGGTCCGCATATATTTCGAAGAGACTGACGCTGGCCAGATTGTTTATCACGCGAATTTTTTGCGCTTCATGGAACGCGGCAGAACGAATTACTTGCGCCTGCTCGGAACCAATCAGCAAGCGCTGCTCGAAGCAACGGGGAACGATGCGCCCGGCTTTTCCTTCGTTGTCCGTTCGATGACAATCGATTTTCTAAAGCCGGCGGTCCTGGACGACCTGCTTGACGTGATCACTATCCCGCAAGAGGTAAGGGGCGCGTCAATTGCTTTGCTGCAGGAATGCAGGCGAGGTGACGATCTCCTAGTCACGGCGCGTGCACGCGTGGCGTTTATCTCGGGCGGAAAGGCTCGACGCATCCCCAAGTCGCTGCGGCTCGCCGTCGAAGGGCATAGGTAAGCTCTCCTTTTTATTCACGCTATGACCTCCCAGCGCCCTAATGAAATCAAAGGGTCAGCGTTCTGTTGCGATATCGTCAAACCAGTGTTCGCCGCGTTCTTTCCACCTCTCCCCGATCCTCCTCCGCAGCCGCCTCGTCCTCCCGACGATGAGGTCGCGCCGGACTATTCCAACGATCCGCTTGGCGACTTCGGCTATGCGGTCTGCCGAACCAACTGGATCGGCGCCGGACTCACCACGATTCCATTCCAGCCGTCCGAGGTGAATAAGGACGGCTACTTCCAGGTCGACCCGATGCCGAGAATATCCGCCGCCTGCTCGCATAGCTGGAGGAGCGCGCGGCATCCTTGATAACGGCCAATTTCGGGCTGCTCCCGCACGGCACCAGCGACGACGAGCTCAAAGCGTTCGAGGATGCATTTGGCATCCGTAAGCTCAACTCGGGAGCGCAGCCTGACCAGTATCCATGGGTTGAAACGGCGACGCAATGGTACGTGGTCGCGCGGTGGGTTTCGGCGCTCGACAATCTCATCATCGCGTTCCTGAAGCCCGCCATCTCCAGCGGCGACACGGTCGGCGAAGGCGAGCTCGTTGCGCCGTTCGTGACTGCTCTGGCGACACGGATCGAGACGCAGCTTATCGATGCGAGGCTGCCGGTCGAGCCCGACCTCATGAAGGCTTCGCGTCTCACCGGCGCATTCCGAGACGTGCTCAGGAACAGCCCCTTGATGGCGACAAGTATCGTGGAGGCGCCATTCATCGGGGCCCTGCGCCACGTCTACGGCCTGTCTGCGCCGCCTGAGACGCTCGACGAGTCCGGGCTCGTCACCGCACTGCTCGAGGCCTTTCCGATGGGAACGAGCGTCAGTCAACAACATGCCACCTACCTGAACTCGCTGGTCGGCAAGTCGGGACCTGTCATCTCGCGCAAGCTGATGGAGCTCGAGCAGACGCTGCACGATGAAGTCGGCACGGAAGCCGCGATCATGCGTCTGATCGAGACCGTCGAAACGATGGCCGACGGTTCGTCACCTCCCGCCAACAAACGTTTTCCTGCCCTGCTCGCAGACGCCATCACAACAGGCATGAACGCAGTAGACAAGACAAAGTCTATGCCACCGGTACAGCTTGCCGTCGATATGGCCTGGGCCGACTATCGAACCGTGCTCAAGGGCAACTTCAATGGCGCCGAAGCAACGCGACGCGCGGTCGAACATACATTCGTCCGCGATCTGTTGACCTACGTGGAAGCCAACCCGCCCAAGAAAAAGCCGAGAAGGCTCCTCGGCTATCTGCTCAAACTGCTGCGAACCAGTTCGTTCTACGAGGCTCGGTTCTTTGAGAAGCCGAAACCGATTCCTGGCTTCGGAACAACCGTGCTGCGGCCCGAAATCGCCAGACTGCCTGTCGTCACGCAGTTTCCATTGCGGCTGCAATTGCGAAGAGCATTTTGGAACGCCATCCAGCCGCTGTACGCATTCAACGATCCGAACGCCCGCTTCATTCCCGACAGCGCGCCCCATCCGATCCCGAGTCAGATTGCTGCAACCATCGACGGTAGTCGGATCGACAACTTCGGGAAGCATCTCAACGGCATTGCCGTGGCCATCCAGCGCTCCGGGCCGGGCACCGACGTGCTGGGTGCGATCCTCCGATGTTGCCGGCAGCAAGCGATGGCCGCAGTCCCATGTTCATCGAGTACCAGGGCTTCCCGTTTGCGGACCGGGCGCTCGAAGCCCGCATCGCCGACAACGACGCCCAGCCAAGCGTCGAGATGCAACGCCCGTTCTACCGGCACGATCCGCATGCCCCACTCGCGGTCAATGACTTCGCGCGAGTTCCTCGCATCGCCTACGGCCGCAGCTTCAAGACTTTCAGCTTCGTGACCAGCAATGCCGGAACACTGCCGCTTACGTTGCAACGGGCGCCGACTTCGCCATGGATGCCGGCGCTTGAACCATCGGCACCGGGACCTGACAAGTCGCCGCCTCCCGAGCCGGGCAAACCGCTGCCGCCTCTTCTGGTGGGGACGGCGGATTGCCAGCCTCGCACTGCGATTGCGCAGATGTCGCTGACCGAGAAGCCGGTGGAGCATCGGCCGCTGCGGCTGGGCGCAGCGATTGCTGGGGTGAAGCCGCTCGCCGAGAATTATCCGCGCATCGGACTGATGACTGGTCCTGACGACCAGAGTTCCACGGAGCTCGCCGTGCGCGATATCATGCGCGAGGCCGACGGCGCAGGAACGATCATCGCCAGCCGGAATTTCGAGTGACGGCTCAGCGATGTCGAATTCGGGGGCACGCCGCAGACACTCTTCCTCCGCTTCTTCGAGCGATCTGCGAACAATCCGGGCGACATGGGAGACGCCCGGTTCACGATCGATGAAGCGTCCGTGGGTTGAAACGGGAATCGCTGGAGCGATTCGTCTCAAGCGAGGGAGTGATTCCGAGGCAATTTTGAATGGCTACCGGGTGCAGGACCGCCATGGGCATCCCGCAGGCGCAGCATAGCAGTTGGATCAAGCTCAAGTCCTCTCGGCAACGAGTCGACCCAGCTCAGTAGCTTTCACCCGCGCTAGCCACAGTAATTTCGAACAGGTTCAAGCCCAGCTTTGGCAACTCACTCCAGAACCGTTTCGAGAACACCGACAGCCAGCTTGCCACCAAGAACTATCGCCTAGTTCAATGTTTCAAACGCCGGTCGCGTGGCTACGGCTTGGAGCATCGTACATTTGGTATCAAGTCATACGCGCGCGTCCGAAGACTTAATCCGAGCGCATATGCTCGCAGCCGTTTACACTACCCAAGGCCTTCAAGTCGACGTTCTCTAGCGCCATACGTACTGGCCGCAAACAAGCTGATCACCCTTCAGCGTGCGCCATCGCTGCCTAGTCGGCAAAAAGCTTGTCAAGAAGATGAGCGAGCCTCACGCCGGCCTTCAAGAGGCGCTCTCGCACGATGGGTGTGTTGGCCGCGATATAGGCCTCATCAATCTCGACCTGCGCGCCCTCGATTTTCGAGCATGCCCCCCCTTGCATGGCGCAGTAATGCGTCTGGACGGCTTCGGTGATGGCGAAGGATTCATTGGCCCAGTCGCGGGGCTCGGATTGGACCCATTCCCCCTTCATGGCGGGGGTGAGCGTGTCGATAAGATCGGACGCGGCAGCGTCAACATCCTTGCCGACGGCCTTCATAACCAGACAGGTGTCCCAGGTTGCGTGCAGCACCCCAGAACACAGGCCACTTACGTCAATGCCGTTGCCGCCCTTGTCGTCCGCGAAGGATACGTGGAGCGGCTGATGAATGTCGCCAACCCAGTGCCCGAGGAATTTGAGGGCGATCAGCCGGTCCGCCGGCTTGCCTTTGGAGCCGAGTATCGTTGAGTCATTCTCGATTGCACTCAGGACGCATGGGTTCTCTCCCGGGCAGCCTTCGGGCGGCAGCTCATGCGCCGTGCGCGGCAGGTTGACGAAATGCTCGGGAGCACGCCTGTGCGGATGATCCGGATAAATGCATGCCTCGCTGAATGTGTCATATTCCTGATCGTTACGCACCAGCTTGCGAATGGCGGCCCGGGTATCAACCGTCGCCAGCCGGTAAGCGATCTCGCAAACGATCTGATGTCCTTCGTCTCCCCACGCGAAGGCCCTGTCCGTTAACGCGATCATTCCGATGAACAGAATGGCAAATACGCGCATGGCTTGGTCCTCACTTGTCAACGCTTGCGGGCCGCTCGCATCTTCGTCTTCGTCGCCTTGGCCTTCGGGGCGGCCTTCTTGGCTTTCTTCTTTGCCTTTTTCGTCGCGGCGGCTTTCTTGCCGGCCTTGAGGCCCTTCTTTTTTACCGCAGTCTTCTTTCTGGCGGCTGCCCGAGCAACTGGAACTGCGGCGCCATTTGCGGCCTTTTTGCCCTTACCACCGCGGACACCTTCACCAACGAAGACGTCTGCGTCCTTGGCGGCAGCCGCCTGCCAGGACTTGCTGGGATCGGCAAAGAACATCTCACGACGGTGGTTTTTCGCGTTCGTCTTGTCGAAATAGTCGTGCGTCCAGCCGTCGGTATCATCGAGCAGGCCAAACTTCGTTTGGCCGCCATGCTTGGCGATATTGTTGGCGGCGTCGCGCGAGTAGAAGTGCCGGAAAATCCGGTCGAACTCCGTGAGGTAAATGTCGGCCACCCGCGTATTACCCCGGATCAGCAGCATGTTCTCGTCGTTGGATTTGAGGGATTCGCCGGAGAAATTTGCCGAGCCGGTAAAGACGAGCGGATCATTCGATAACGGGTCGACCAGCAAGAACTTCGTGTGGATGAAGAAGACGAAGCCCTGACCATTCCTGCGCTCCAATTCCTCGCCCAGGAACCACTCTTCGATCTTGAAGTGGGGGATCGGCACCCATTTCTTGGTCTTCTTCCCGTCCTCATCATGGCCGTCGGCCTGCTGCAACTGCATCTTGCCGAGAATGGCACCATACGAAAACATCAGATCGGCCGGATTGTTGGCCTGCGCCTGGATAACTTCGTGGGTCGGAGGGCGCTCCATGAGGATGAATCGCATGGCGGGTGCCTGCTTTGCCATCGGCCCCAGAATGTTGGGATCGACCGTGAAGGCACCCGTAAACATAGCGCTAGTTACTGCATCGCCGGCGCGAGCCCCGTACCAGTTAAGCATGCGTTCGCTGGGACGCGGCGAAAAAACGAGCGTCGTTCCCTTGTCGATGACGTTCTTCGGGTTTGGCGAGAGTCCAAAGGAATTCGCATGCTGCTCCTTTGACTCGGGGTTCATCGATAACTCGGTCCAAAGCTTCAGGTACGTTGCTGCGACGGTCTTGTCGGTCACGAGATGCCCGACATTGGTCTGGCCGAGAAACCCGGACGGCGTGAAATTCGTCGAGCCCGTCCAGACCGCAACAGGCGTTTTGTTCTTCTCCAGCCGCACGATGAACTTGTTGTGCGGCGTCTTCGGCCGGGTCCGCTCGAACAGGATCTGCTTGCTGCCTTTCTTCGCCGAAAGCCCCGATGTCTTGATCGCTTTTTTGTTTGCGCTGGTCGCGTGATAGATGATCTGGACATCAACTCCGCGCTTGAGGGCCTCGATCAACTCTTCATGGACGCGCTGGTAGGTGAACTCGTAGGCGCAGACCCGCAAACCGTCACCAGCCGGTGTTTTCCGGATGTAGTCAAGACAAGCCTCGAGAAGACCGCGCGACAGCCATGCCACCTCCTTGTTGGCTGGCTCGTTGTAGTCGTCATCGGTGAGGGACTTGTTGCCGAATTGATCGGCAAACGCCTGGCTGGCGATCGCGCCGCGATTGAACCAGATCCCATGCTGCCCATCATCGGCAGCCTCGGTCTGAACCTCGAAGGTGACTGTCTCGCGGGGTTCAAGCGCACCCGGCTTGCCATACATCGCCGAAACTTCGAAATTGTACTTCGTTCCCGGTTGGGCCTCGTAGTCCGACCAGAGGAAGCTCTGCACAGGGCTCTCATCGGTCGAAAAATGCATGGCATGACCGGTCGGCTCCTTTGGAGCCAGGCTCGGGAAGGTCTTCATCCCGGTCAGCCATTCACCGGGTGCATTGCCGACTGACCGCTTGAAGGCAAAGCCCAGCAGGCCCTTGCGGTCGCTGTCGGACATATTCAAAGCAATAAGGATCGCGCGGGTCCCGGCGAACGCCGCCACCTGAAGCTTTCGCGACCTCGATGCTGCTCTTATGCGCATAACTCAACCCTCCAGCTCTGGACATTTTTGTCCGCCGGTCCCTGATTTTCAGTGTGAGTTCGTTCGACGCGATCTACCAGCGTCCAGGCAAGCCCTCTGCCTCGGTAATAAAATGCGGAAAATGACCTTAAGTTGTGGGCCAGTGTGAGGACATCACGCTCCAGAAGTCAACTAAGGCGCGAACAAAATTTTGACGGTCCGCGTTTGGCAGCGCGGCCCGCGCGTGATCCCCGAGCTGGAAACTGGGCCAGTGGCATTCAGGTGATTGAAGCATTTCGCAAGATCCGGGCAAGGGAGAAAGCCAAGGCCGACCCGCCGACAAAAACAATCAAAGCTTCGCGCAATTTCCCCACATCTCCCCTCCTAGGTACGTAATCCAGACATCTTGTTCATTCGCCATCGCTATACTCTCCATGGACAGCGGTTGAGGTGGGCCACGGTCGCGCCGCTCAAAATCGTCTTCAATGAAGACCCGCAGAGCCAGAGCTGCGGCCTCTAGGCAGGCTGGCTGCTAGTTGAAGTCGACTTGGTGAGCGGCTTAAATCGCAGTAGTGATTTCCCTTACTCGGGGCTGGGCTGGATTGCGCCAGGTCGCACCCGAGCCGCATCAGGTTATATTGCAGCCAGAGCCTCTGCTGCAAATCATGCTTGCTGCGCCGAAATAGGTTTCCGACATACGAGCCCATACGGAGACGGTACAAATGCTTAGCCATGTTCTGCTCCTGTGCAGCAATAGCCAAACTAGATGCGGCCAATTATTCCGTTGCCTTCCAGACCGCCGAAATTTCCTTCGTGAGGCACCTCGTTCAGCGCTGAAATTGTAGCGCTCAATAAAAATCGATTAATGCAACAAATCTCTGATTGGCGCCGAAATTCGGCGCCTTGTCGGCTTCTTTCGCGGGTTTTGTTGCAACGATTATCCGTTTGCGGCGGCAGAGCGATGCTCGAGCACCGCGCCTGCTGTGATCATCGATGAAAGCCCGCCATGTAGCGGATTGCGAAGAAAGTCACGGCGACGACTGCGGCCGTAGCAGCGAGTGAAAAAGCGACCCGCGCCAGGAATTGGCCGGGGCTAAGTCCGTCCCATGAACTCATTTTCGTGCTTGCGCCTCCTGGGCGCGGGGGGCCATTTCAAACCCTCCAATCCTCTTCCAAGTCCAATGTGTCAGCGATACGTTGACCAAGCTGACGCTCGACGTTGCTGTCGTAAGCTGATCGTGGGAGCGGGCCCTTACCTATCGGATTGGAAATTGAGTTTCCCAAGTCGGACGGATTGTCCTTTATGAACTTCGCGAAAGCAGGCACGCGCGCGAACTCCAGCACAAATCTGTTGAAGGAAACGCCGTAGACTTCACGGGCTTGCAGGAACACGCCTCATGCAGTCGGCGAGGGGCGCCTTGCCATCAGGAGACCCGAAAGCACCCCAGGCGCAGTTGCTACGCGGATCGACCTCACGACGAACGCGCGCCCATAACTCTCGCTGACCACTTGCGATCACAAACCGATCATCCGCCCGTTCGAAGGCCTCGATGTCTAATCCATGCCCGCTGTCCGCTGCCCAATACCACTGCGGGGCATCGTCGAAATCAGAATCGGTCATATTAATCCTTCAAATCGCAAAAGTAGAATGAGCGGGAACCGGCGTATGCCCTTCAGTTAGATGCGGGCCTTGATCCAGTCCCAGACCTTTTGGGACAACCAGCCTTGATGCTGACCATTCACCAGTTTCGTGACCATCAGCCTGTCGTTGTTATCCATGTATCGCCGGATGTCAGAATCCAGGGTGTCGGCTGTGGAGGCGGACTGGATGAACCATACCGAGTCGAGACCCTCATCTTTAATATGTGGGTAGCGCGACATGTGATCGATCAGGTTCTGTCGCGCCTGCGCATAGTTCGGCTTGTGTTTGTTTAAATCCCAAGTGACCAAATAGACGCCCATTGCCGATTTCCTTCAAGTAAGACTGTCAGAGCGCCGTACCACACGCGCACCGCGAGTCGCCGGCGGAATCCCGATTACACACGCCTAAAATCATCGCGCGTGTTGAGTCGTGCGCCGAAATCGAGCGAAAATAAGAGTGAGCTCGGACCAAGGACGAAACACGCGCGAATGTGTCACTTTTTGTAGCGGGCCACCGCTCGGCGCCCTTCGTCGGTCACGCCAATGGTGATGCCATTGTGGCCGCCATACATCACCGCAGACTCGACCTTATCGGTGGTCAATCCAAGATCGCGAGCGATCCCGTGCCAGAGGTACTGCTGCATTGGCGCCGGATCATTCGCTATGAGCGTGTTGAGGTGATCGGCGACGCGTTGCGCCATCGCGTCGTGCTCAGCAACCTTGCGCTGCTTCTTGGGATCGGCGCCGCGGTAGTCCATCAGGCGGGGTTGACGCGGGAGTTGCATTTCTTAGGCCGGCCAATTGCGTGCCCGATCGGCCGCCTCGTGGTCCTCGATGTACCGATCACCGTGCGCATCCTTCGAGGCTCGCCGGACGATCCCTATCATCGTTAGATTAAGCTCGAGCGCGCGATCCCGTATTGCGTCGATAATCGCAATGCCGGTCCTCTTGTAACGCTTCTTCTTCGAAATCCTCAGACGGTTTGCGACCGCTTGGACCTGCCGCTTTGTGAATGCCGCAGCAGCGAGATCTGCGTCGGTGCCGCTAGGGTATATTCGTCTCAATCGGCTGATGTCGGCAGCGGTCCACTGCAGGCGCTTCTGCGATTCAATGCGGACATTTTCGTCTTCGCGCTTGGTCCAGAGCACCGAGCCACTGGGAGTCCTTCCCTCGTACCTTATGCGTTCGCGCGCGCTTTCCGATCGAGCCGCACTTCGCGCTATTTGCCGCAACAGCATCGCCACCTCTCTGCCAAGAGGATGGAAGCGCCCGCAGGCGGCGAGAAGCCCGACGAGGACCGTTGTCCCCGAAACCACCGTTCCCGGAGGGGGGAGATTTTCGGCTCGCGTCCGATCGCCGGGTGAGCACCGCTCGGCACATCACGTTACGCTGTGCTCTGAAGGTCAGGTTTGCAGCGTCAACCTGGGTAGTTGCACAGGTATTCAAGCTGACACGAAAGCTGGAAGCACGCATATAACAATGCAGAAACTGCGTTGTAGTCGCCCTTTGCCCGGATCTGAAGCGGCGCCGAAGCGCGGTCATCGCCGCTGCTTCAACAAGCCTGCAAATGGCCACGTCCAAGCCCGGTCGCGCAGAAAAACCGCGCAGGATACCCGCTCGACGATGCCGTCAGTCATGGCTGAAATGTTAGGAGTTGCCGGGGATTGAGGAACTCCCGCGATACTTGGGGGATGATGTGGGGTCTCATCGCGGGGCACAAGCGGCCGTACAGGCGCTGACCATCGCTGGCGTTTTGAGTTGGTGGCTGATACGAGCGTCGGTGCTCCTTGCTGCCTTCAGCATTGACCTAGTGGCGCGACCGGCCAAGCGCGGGCTGAGGGCTGCTAGGAGAGTGGACTGGGACGCGAGAACAGAGCAGGCCATCAGATATTTTATGGCCTTCGGCGCGACCTGCGGCATATTCACATTAATCGGAGCTGCGATTACGGCCGTGGTCATTTTGACCGAGCCTGAAAGGCCATATCCGCGAATAACCATCTCCGGCAGCGGGCGCAATCCAGGGCCGATCCTCATCGAGTTCGGACCGCGCTAGGCCGGCCCGCATGCAGCACAAGGTTCTCATCCCGGCGCTCAACGTCGCGCGCTGTCTAGGTTCTCAGACCCGGGAATAAAGCTCGGACAGCTGGGGTATATTGCCCACCCATCAAGCCGTCGATTTTTGCGAAGCCGCGGTGTTCCAGCACCGGCGCGATGGCTTTCCCAGTAGCTAACAGCCCTCAGCCTGCTCGCCCTCGTCTATGCGCTAGTAGCCATGACGGCGTCGTTCCTGCTGTGCTTCGTCGTATCGGTCTCGCTGGCGCCGATCGTATCAGCGACGTGCCGCGCAGATCACGTGCAGCGTGCGCCTTTTGTCTTTGGGGGCCTAGGCGCGTGGTGTTAGAACTTTCGAGATTGCTTGGCAGTAAGCATCGCAATTAGCAGGAGATATCAATGGAGGGAAAAGACAAGATCACCGTCCTCTTGGCCGAATACAACAGCTTAGGACAGGAGGTCATTGCGGCAAGAACTAACGTCGGTCAGGGTGCCGGTATCTTCTCTGCCGCATTCATGGCGAATATCGCCTTTGGTTTCTCCTATGCGCGAAACGCCAAACTCGGTTTGGACCGCGTAGTTTGACGGGGGTAAATGCTGGGGATGGTCGCGTCACGCCGAACGGACTAGCCGCGGGGGGCCGGCGGAGCCGCCGCCGGCACGGCGGCGGATCGCTCTACCCCCGCTACCAACTTTCCCTACACGTCTTTTGCTTGTCCTTGCGGGTCAAATCGCCTTGCGTCGAGTTCGGATGAGATCTGCGCGAGAGCCGCACTCGGCGACGTATTGATGCCGGCGTAGTGCCGAGCTGCCGGCTGCAGGCGCCAAGCTCAAGATCCTTGGCGCTTGCTCAGAAAAGCACGTGTGTGCAAAACAATCGGCTCCCGGAATCTTTAAGGGAAACCGCACCGTGACAGCCTCTCTTGACGGCGAAATTTGCGACGGACGCCACCACATGCGAGTCCGCGTCTATTTTGAAGATACCGACGCCGCTCAGATTGTTTATCACGCGAATTTTCTGCGCTTCATGGAACGTGGCAGAACGAATTACTTGCGTTTGCTCGGAACCAATCAGCAAGCGCTGCTCCAAGAAGCGAACGATGATGCGCCCGGCTTTGCATTCGTTGTTCGTTCGATGACAATCGATTTCCTAAAACCGGCGTCGTTGGATGACGTGCTTGACATCATCACGGTCCCGCAAGAGGTGAGGGGGGCGTCGATCGTCTTGCTGCAGGAATGCAGGCGAGGGGACGATCTCCTCGTCACGGCACGGGTCCGCGTGGCGTTTATCTCCGGCGGAAAGGCTCAGCGAATCCCGAAGTCGCTCCGCCTTTCCATGGAAAGGGCATAGATTGAGCTGCCCCTTGTTCACTTTATGGCCTTGCAGCGCCCCAATGAAATCAAATAGTTAGGCTTCTGTTGCGATATCGACAAGTCAGTGTTCTCGGGCATCGTCTATCACGCCAATTATCTGCGCTACATGGAGCGCGGCCGCACCAATCACCTGCGGCTGATGGGCGCCGAGCAGCAGGCGCTGTTCGAGCAGGTGGAGACGGAAGGCGCCGGCTTCGCCTTCGTGGTGCGCTCGATGCATCTGGACTTTTTGAAGCCCGCGCGGATGGACGACGTGCTCGACGTCGTGACCTGGCCGATCGCGGTCAAGGGCGCCTCGATCATGCTGGGGCAGGAGGTGAGGCGTGGTGAGGACGTGCTGGTGAAAGCGGAGGTGCGCGTCGCCTTCATCAGCGGCGGCCGCGCGCAACCGATTCCGAAATCGATCCGGACCTTGATGAAGGCCGATCTGATTTCGTGATCGCCTGATTTGTAATGGCCTATCGACTTTGCCAATCGCAGCGATAGATTGCGGCCCCAACCAACCGATGAGGCCATCATGTCGCGCCCGCCGCTTCCGCCTTTCACCAGAGAGACCGCTGCGCAAAAGGCGCGCATGGCCGAGGACGCCTGGAATTCGCGCGATCCGGCGCGCGTCGCGCTCGCCTACACCGAGGACAGCCGCTGGCGCAATCGCTCGGAGGTTTTTCAGGGCCGCGAGGCCATCGTCGCCTTCCTCACCCGCAAATGGGAGAAGGAGCAGGACTACCGCCTGATCAAGGACCTCTGGGCCTTCGACGGCAATCGCATCGCGGTGCGCTTCCAGTACGAATGGCACGATGCCGGCGGCCAGTGGTATCGCTCCTACGGCAACGAGCAGTGGGAGTTCGACGAGCACGGCCTGATGAAACGCCGCGAGGCGTCGATCAACGACATCGCGATCGCGGAGAAGGACCGCCGCTTTCACTGGGCCGCGCCGGGGCCGCGGCCGGCCGATGTGCCGGGGCTTGGAAGCGATCCGTTCTGAGGTGCTTTCTCTCCCTCTCCCCGTTCTTACGGGGAGAGAGTTGGGGTGAGGGGCTGCTTCAGCAAATTCGATGGCAGACGGACTCGCGGAGAATCCCCCTCACCCGGATTGCTCAGGCGCGCAATTGCGCGCCAAAGAAATCCACCTCTCCCCGCAAGCGGGGCGAGGTGAATCACCGCCGCGCCAAGAACCTCGTAATCGCGCCGCCGAGCGTCGCGTTGTCCATCGGCTGCGCCAACGACTCCCTCGCCGTGGCGACGACATCATCCGGCGCCTTGCCGTCGCGCAGGTCGCAGCACACTTGCGCGAACGCCACATCGAATTCCGGATGCGGCTGCACGGTCAGCGTTGCGCCGTTGGCGTAGAGCAGGCCGGCATGCGGGGTGAACTCGGAGGAAAGGATCGTCAGCGCATCGTTCGGCGGTTCGATCACCTGGTCCTGGTGCGAGGCGGCGATCGCGACCGCCTCGCCGTCGACCACGCCGTTCTCCGGCAGCACCTGATAGACGTGACGGCCGATGCCCCAGCCCTTCTCCGACTTGCGCACGGTGCCGCCGAGCGCCTGCGCGATCAGCTGATGGCCGAAGCAGACGCCGACCATCGGCGTCTTGTTGGCATAAGCCGTGCGCACGAAATCTTCCAGCGGTGCGATCCAGTCGAGCCCGTCATAGACTCCGGCCGCCGCGCCGGTGATCAGCACGGCCTCCAAGCCGCGCGGATCGGGCAGCGCATCACCATTCGGAATGCTGACGATGTCGACTGTCGCCGTCGGGTCCTCGGCGCGGATCATGCGCTCGAACATGTCCGGAAACGAGCCGTGGCGCTCGCGATGCTTTTGAGGAACGAGCCCGGTCTCGATGATGGTGATGCGTGCCATGTGCTGACCTGCGGAGACAGGGAAGATACAGCAGGACCTGCACGACGTCCAAGTCAGCCGGGCGCAAAACCGTTTGCGGACTGGTCTTCGAGCTCGGTGAGCGCCTTGCGCATGGTCTCGACCAGATCCAATGCCACCGGCGAGGGGCTGCGCTGCGCCGGGAAGACGGCCGAGAACTCAAAGTCGATGCGCGGCAGGAAGCGGCGTACGACGACGCCGCGCGTGGCAAATTCCTGCGCGGTGAAGGGATCGCAGATCGACACCCCAAGTCCCGATGACACCATGCCGCACATGATCTCCGACAGCGTGGTCTCGACGCGGAGCACACGGCGGACATCGTGGCGGTGGAAGGCCTGGTCGACGAGGTGCCGGCTCGACGATCCCGCCGACAGCGAGATGAACGTCTCGCCCTCGAAATCGCGCGGCTGCAGCACTTCTTTCTCCGCCAAATGGTGCCCGGTCGGCAGCACCGCGACACGCGCCAGCGCCGGCAGTCGCAGGCTTGGCAGGCCGGAATGCGCGATCGGCACCTCGGCAAAGCCGATGTCGCACTGGTTGTTCAGCACCCAGTCGACCACGATTGGCGAGATCACGCCGAAGAAAGCGAGGTTGAGGTTGGGCCGCTCCTTCAAAAAGTGTCCGGCGAGCCGCGGCAAATAGCCGTTTGCCAATGCCGGCAGCGCGGCGATGCGCAGCGAGCCGGTGCGGCGACCGCGGATTTCTTCGGCGGCCGCGGTGATGCGTTCGAGACCGACGAACGAGCGCTCGACTTCCGTGTAAAGCGCCATCGCCGCCGCGGTCGGCACGAGGCCGGTGCCACGTCGTTCGAACAGCTCCATCTTCAACAGCGCCTGGAAGTCGCGCAGCAAGCGGCTGACGGCGGGCTGCGTCACCACCATCAGCTTCGCTGCCTCGGTGACGCTGCCGGTCAGCATCGTCGCGCGGAAGGCCTCCACCTGCCGCGAATTGATCCGCGCCATCCCGCAATCCATTCATAACATTTTTGCATGCAGAGGGTGCCATTATTCATTGGACGATGGAAGTATACGTCTGCGATCTTTTTCATCAGAGCTGGAGCCAGCCCGCTTTTTCGGCAGATTGGAGGGGTTCAAACCTCCAGATCGCGCCAAAACCCGCCGAGCAGGGGCCGGAGCCCTGATCGGAGAGGGATTTGCGCGGAAGGAAATGCGGAAGGCGCTTCGGCCGGAGACTTGTCGGCACGTCACCTCATTCCGGTATGGAGATCGGTCCACATGAAGACTTCTCGCCTTCTGACTTCGCTCAGCATCGTGGCGCTCATGGCCGCCTCGTCGGCCGCCTTGGCCCAGCAAAAGACGCTCTACGTCGCCGGCTACGGCGGCTCGTTCGAGAAGACGATCCGCGACGAGGTGATCCCGACCTTCGAGAAGGAAAACGGCGTCAAGGTCGAATACGTCGCCGGTAATTCCACCGACACGCTGGCAAAGCTCCAGGCGCAGAAGGGCAATCAGCAGATCGATGTCGCCATCGTCGACGACGGCCCGATGTATCAGGCGATCCAGCTCGGCTTCTGCGGCAAGCTCGACGGCCTGCCCGCCGATCTCTACGACACCGCGCGCTTCAAGGACGATCGTGCGGTTGCGATCGGCATCGTCGCGACCGGCCTGATGTACAACACCAAGGTGTTCAAGGAGAAAGGCTGGGCGGCGCCGACCTCGTGGAACGACCTGAAGGACACCAAATACGCCAAGCAGCTCGTGATCCCGCCGATCAACAACACCTATGGCCTCGAAGCGCTGGTGATGCTGTCGAAGATGAACGGCGGCGGCGAGACCAACGTCGATTCCGGCTTCAAGATCTTCAAGGAGCAGATCAATCCGAACGTGCTCGCCTATGAGCCGTCGCCCGGCAAGATGACCGAGCTGTTCCAGTCCGGCCAGGCCGTGATCGCGGTGTGGGGCACCGGTCGCGTGCAGAGCTTTGCCAACACCGGCTTCCCGGTCGACTTCGTCTATCCGAAGGAAGGTGCCGCGACGCTACTGACGACGGCCTGTCCGATCAACAAGCCCAACGCTTCGCCGCTGGCTGCGAGCTTCGTCAAGATGCTGCTCGATCCCAAGATCCAGCTCGTGATGCTGAAGGACTACGGCTACGGCCCGGTGCTGAAATCGCTGGTGATCCCGCCCGAGCTCGGCAAGATGGCGCCGATCGGCGAGCGCGCGGCCAAGCTCTATAATCCGGACTGGACCGTCATCAACGAGAAGCGCGAGGAGTGGACCAAGCGCTGGAACCGCGAGGTCGAGCGCTGATCTGATCGTCACAGCGGAGACCGCGCATGGCCTATCTCGAGCTCGATCGGGTCGCCAAACAATTCGGCACGCAGACTGTGGTCGACAACTTCAGTCTGTCGGTGGGGAAGGGGGAGTTCATCTCCTTCCTTGGCCCGTCCGGCTGCGGCAAGACCACGACGTTGCAGATGATCGCGGGCTTCCTTGATCCCACGCGCGGCGCGATCCGCCTGGAGGACAAGGATCTGACCGCGATTCATCCGGCCAAGCGCGGGCTCGGCATCGTGTTTCAGAGCTACGCGCTGTTTCCGCACATGACCGCGGCGGAAAACGTCGCATTTGGTCTGGAGATGCGCAACGTGCCGCGCGCTGAGCTAGCCGAGCGCGTCCGTGCCGCGCTCGCGATGGTCGGCCTTGCCGGTTACGAGGACCGTCACCCGCGCCGGATGTCCGGAGGCCAGCAGCAGCGCGTAGCGCTGGCCCGTGCGCTGGTGATCAAGCCGAGCGTGCTGTTGCTCGACGAACCGCTGTCCAATCTCGACGCAAAGCTGCGCGAGGAGATGCAGATCGAGCTGCGCCAGATCCAGCGCACCATCGGCACCACGACGATCCTGGTCACCCACGATCAGAACGAGGCGATGTCGCTGTCCGACCGCATCGTGGTGATGAGCCAGGGCCGCATCGAGCAGATCGGCACGCCGCAGGAGACCTATGAGAAGCCGGCCTCGGCCTTCGTCGCGCAGTTCCTCGGCAAGACCAACGACTTTGCAGCATCGATCGATCGAACGGCCACACCGGCGCGGCTGACAGCGGGCTCCTGGAGTGCGCCGGCACCGGCGGGCCTGAATGGCCCGGTGACCATCAGCATCCGCCCCGAGCGCATCGGTTTTGGCGATGCCGGCCTCAGCGCAAAAATCATCACCCGCATCTTCCAGGGTAACCACTGGCTGTTCCAGTGCGAGAGCGAATGCGGCCCGGCGATTGTGATCCGCCAGAATGATGGCAACGCCCAGCCAACCGAAGGCGAGGCCGTTCATCTCGCCTGGCGGCTGGAGGACATGAGCGTGCGCGCGAGGGCTGTCGCATGAGCGCGGTCGCAGAGGAACGCAGCACGCGTGCGCCATGGGCGCTGACGGCGCCTGCGCTGATGCTGTTCGTCGGCGTGCTGCTGATCCCGCTGGCGATGACCGTGATGCTGTCGTTCCACGATTGGGGCCAGTACAAGGGCATCGAGCCGGTCTTCATCCTCAAGAACTGGCACGAGATCGCGACAGATCCCTATTACGCAGAAATGTTCTGGCGGACGTTTCGGATCGCTATTCTCACCACGCTGCTCACCGCCGTGCTCGGCGCACCCGAAGCCTACATCCTCAACCGCATGAGCGGCCGCTGGAAGAGCCTTTTCCTGCTGATCATCCTCGGCCCGCTGCTGATCTCCGTGGTGGCGCGTACGCTCGGCTGGGCGCTGCTGTTCGGCGGCAATAATGGGCTCGTCAACAAGCTCTTGATGTCGCTCGGGATGATTCGCTCCCCCATTCCCTTCATGTTCACCGAAACCGGCATGGTGATCGCGCTCGCGCATGTGATGATGCCGTTCATGGTGCTGTCAGTGTGGGCGGCGCTGCAGCGGCTCGATCCGCAGATCGAGAATGCCGCAATGTCGCTCGGCGCGACACCTGCGACCATCATCCGCCGCATCATCATGCCCCAGATCATGCCGGGCGTGCTCTCGGGCGCGATCATCGTGTTCTCGCTATCGGCCAGCGCCTTTGCGACGCCGGCGATCATCGGCGGCCGTCGGCTCAAGGTTGCTGCGACGCTCGCCTATGACGAATTCCTCAACACGCTGAACTGGCCACTCGGTGCTGCGGTCGCGACGCTCCTTCTCGTGGCGCTGGTGCTGATCGTGGTCGGCAGCAACGGGCTGGTCGAGCGCCGCTATGCGGAGGTGTTCCGATGAGACGGAACGGCCCGCTCGCGCTGATCTTCCACACGATCTTCGTCATCGTCATGGTGGCGCCGATCCTGGTCGTCTGCCTCGTCGCGTTTACACCCGAGGGCTTCCTGTCGTTGCCGACCAACGGTTTTTCGCTGCGCTGGTTCAGGACGATCGCGAACTACCCCGAATTCATCCACGCCTTCTGGGTCAGCCTCGGCCTCGGGGCGCTGTCGTCCTTGGTGGCGCTGCTGTTCGCGGTGCCCGCGGCGCTTGCGATCGCGCGCTACCGCTTCCGTGGCCGCGATGCGCTGGCGGCGCTGTTCCTGTCGCCGCTGATGATTCCGCATGTTGTGCTCGGCATCGCCTTCCTGCGCTTCTTCACCTCCGCCGGTCTGGGCGGCAGTTTCGCGGCGTTGATCATCGCGCATGTCGTCATCGTGTTTCCGTTCGCGTTGCGGCTGACTCTCGCGGCCGCAACCGGCATGGATCTTTCGGTTGAGATGGCGGCGGTCTCGCTCGGCGCGGGCGGCTGGACGCTGTTCCGCCGTGTGACCTTGCCGCTGATCCTGCCCGGCGTCATCAGCGGCTGGGCACTCGCCTTCATCCAGTCCTTCGACGATCTCACCATGACCGTCTTCCTTGCGGCACCCGGCACCGAGACGTTGCCGGTGCGCATGTTCCTTTATATCCAGGACAACATCGATCCGCTGGTGACGTCGGTCTCGGCCTGCGTGATCGCGATCACCATGACCGCCCTCATTCTGCTCGACCGCTTCTACGGGCTCGACCGCGTGCTCGCCGGCAAGGGCGATACGGGACGATAGGAGAATCTATGTCTAAAGCGTTTTCGAGCGAAGTGGACGCCGGTTCGCGTAAAGAAAACGCGTCAAAACAAAAGTCTGAATACGACGTCGCCGTCGTCGGCGGCGGCTTGCTCGGCTCCGCCATTGCCTGGGGCCTCGGCCGGCTCGGCAAGCGCGTAGCCGTGCTCGACGAAGGCGACATCACCAAGCGCGCCTCGCGCGCGAATTTTGCGCTGGTCTGGGTGCAGAGCAAGGGGCTCGGCATGCCCGCCTATACGGTGTGGACCGTGCAGGCATCGCAGGCGTGGGGCCGGCTGGCGTCGGAGCTGAAGCAGCAGACTGGCCTCGACGTCTCGCTTCAGCAGAACGGCGGCTTCCACCTCACGCTCGGCGAGGACGAATTCGGCCAGCGCGCCGAGCTGGTCAAGCGCATGCACAACCAGGTCGGCGCGGCCGACTACAAGATGGAGATGCTCTCCGCGTCGGAGGTGAAGAAGTCGCTGCCGCTGATCGGCCCGGAAGTGTCCGGCGGCAGCTATTGCCCGCTCGACGGCCACGTCAATTCGCTGCGCACGTTCCGCGCCTTCCACACCGGCTTCATTGCGTTCGGCATCGATTATTTTCCGGAGCGTCCGGTCTCGGCGATCAGCAAGAGCGGCGGCGAATTCCGTCTGACCACGCCGAAAGGCGAGCTGGGCGCCGCCAAAATCGTGCTCGCCGCCGGCAATGCCAACCAGACGCTGGCGCCGATGGTCGGACTCTACGCGCCGATGGGCCCGACCCGCGGCCAGATCGTGGTGACCGAGCGCACGATGCCGTTCCTGCCGCATCCGCTGACCACGATCCGCCAGACCGACGAGGGTACCGTGATGATCGGCGACAGCAAGGAGGACGAGCTCGACGACCGCGCGCTGAAGCATTCGATCAGCGCCGTGATGACCGATCGCGCCCAGCGCATGTTCCCGCACCTGTCGCGGCTCAATGTCGTCAGAAGCTGGGCCGGCATCCGCGTCATGCCGCAGGACGGCTTTCCGATCTACGACCAGTCGGAGACGCATCCTGGCGCCTTCGTCGCCTGCTGTCATTCCGGCGTGACGCTCGCCTCCAACCACGCCTTTGAAATCGCGCGCATGGTGGCGCAGGGCGCGCTCGAGCCCGAGCTGGTCGGCGCGTTCTCGGCCAGTCGGTTTGGCGGTGCCGGCGCTGCGAACAACAGCGGTTATTAGAGATCCAAGGAAGGAGCCAAGAGGCATCCCCATGTTTAGACGATCCGAACAGGATAAGCGCCCAAACGTGCAGATTTTCGTCGATGGCGTCGCCGTCGCGGCACGTCAGGGCGACACCGTCTCCGCGGCGCTGCTGGCCTCCGGCCGTGACGTGCGCAGGTCGACCGCGGTGAGCGGCGCGCCGCGTCTGCCTTACTGCATGATGGGAGTGTGCTTCGATTGCCTCGTCACCATTGACGGTGTCGGCAACCGGCAGGGCTGTCTCGTGCCGGTCGCCGACGGCATGCAGGTCGAGATCCAGAAGGGCAAGCGGGAGATCGGAAAATGACTGTGGCTCCCAAACGCGAAGCCTACGACGTCGTGGTGATCGGCGCCGGTCCCGCCGGCCTCGCCGCGGCTGCGACATCTGCTGAAGCCGGCCTGTCGACGCTGCTGCTCGACGAGAACATCGGTCCGGGCGGTCAGGTGTTCCGCGCCATCGCCTCGACGCCGGTCACGGAGCGCAATCAGCTCGGGGCCGACTATTGGGCCGGTGCCGATCTCGTGCAGGCGCTGCGCGCCAGCAGCGCCGAGGTCATCCATCGCGCGACGGTCTGGAGCCTCGACCGCAATCTCGAGATCGCGGTCTCCATCGGCGGCGCCTCTGCCTTCGTCAAGGCGCAGCGTGTGATCCTCGCGACCGGCGCGCTGGAGCGGCCGTTTCCAATTCCCGGCTGGACGCTGCCGGGCGTGATGACGGCGGGCGCGGCGCAGACGGTGTTGAAGTCGTCGGCGCTGGTGCCTGACGGACGCACGGTGATCGCCGGGCAGGGGCCGCTGCTCTGGCTGCTCGCCGCGCAGATCCTGCGTCTCGGCGGTCGCATCGACCGCATCCTGGACACCACCGAGCGCGGCAACTATTTCGCCGCGCTGCCACACGCCTTCGGCTTCCTGACCTCGCCCTATTTCGCCAAGGGACTGTCGATGATGCGCGAGGTGAAAGCAAAGGTGCAGGTCGTATCAGGGGTGACGGAGCTCTCTGCGTGCGGCGAGGGGCAGCTCGCGAGCGTGAGCTATGTCGCCGGCGGCAAGCGCGAGACCATTCCTGCGGATCTGCTGCTGCTGCATCAGGGTGTCGTGCCCAACGTCAATCTGGCGATGGCGGCCGGCGTCGAGCATCGCTGGGACGAGCTGCAATTGTGCTGGTCGCCGGTGCTCGATGCGAACGGGGCTTCGTCGGTCGCAGGCATCGCGATCGCCGGCGATGGCGCCGGCATCGGCGGCGCGAATGCCGCCGTGGTGCGCGGTCGCATCGCGGCGCGCGCGGCGGTGGAAGCGCTGGCGCCAGCGGCTGCCGCGACGCTCACATCGATGGCGGCGCTTCGTGCCGATCTCGCCAGGGCCGAGCGCGGCCGCGTCTTCCTCGACACGCTGTTCCGCCCCGCGCAACAGTTCCGCATTCCCACGGGCGACACCATCGTCTGCCGCTGCGAGGAGGTCACCGCAAAGGACGTTCTCGACTCCGTCGCGATCGGCGCGACGGGGCCGAACCAGCTCAAGGCCTATCGCCGCACGGGCATGGGTCCGTGCCAGGGCCGGCTCTGCGGTCTCACCGTCACCGAGCTGATGGCGCAGGCGCGCGGGAAGACGCCGCAGGAGATCGGCTATTACCGGCTGCGCGCGCCGGTGAAGCCGATCACGCTCGCCGAGCTCGCCGCCGTCCCGAAGAGCGAGGCCGACGTCAAGGCGGTGGTGCGCGGATGACCAAAAACGTGGATGCAATCGTCGTCGGCGGCGGCATCCACGGATGCTCGACCGCGCTGCATCTGTGCCTTGCCGGCATGAAGCCGGTGCTGATCGAGAAGGACTATGCCGGCCGGCACGCGTCCGGCGTCAACGCCGGCGGCGTGCGCCAACTCGCCCGGCACATTCCTGAGATTCCGCTCTCGATCCGTTCGATGGGAATTTGGGAGAAGATCTCGGAGCTCGTCGACGACGATTGCAGCTTTGAGAGCCATGGCCAGGTGCTGGTTGCGGAGAACGAGGAGGAGCTCGCGGTCTGCCGCGCGCGCGTGGCCGAGCTCAATGCGCTCGGCTTCACCCATGAAGAGCTGATCGATGCGGCCGAGCTGCGGCGGCTCGTGCCCGCGGTCGCCGAGACCTGTCCCGGCGGCGTCGTGTCGCGTCGCGATGGAGCTGCAAGTCCGGCGCAGACGACGACGGCGTTCCGGCGCAAGGCCGAGCAGCTTGGCGCGACGGTGCGCGAGGGCGAGGGCGCCGGCAACATCCGGCGGAATGACGGTCTCTGGTATGTCGACGTCGGCTCGGACACCTATGCCGCACCGGTGCTCGTCAACGCCGCGGGCGCCTGGGCCGGGAAGATTGCCGCTGCCCTCGGCGAGCCCGTTCCTGTCGAAACCGTCGCGCCGATGCTGATGATCACCTCGCGCGTGCCGCACTTCATCGATCCCGTCGTGATCCTGCGCGGCCGCAAATTGTCCTTCAAGCAATTCTCCAACGGCACCGTGCTGATCGGCGGCGGCCACCTGGCAACGCCCTATCAGGACCGCAACGAGACGGTGCTGGACTGGAAGAGCCTCGCTGTCAGCGCGCGCACCGTGTTCGAGCTGTTTCCGGTGATGCGCAGCGCGACGATCATGCGGGCGTGGGCCGGTATCGAGGCGAAGATGAAGGACGATATCCCCGTGTTCGGCCCGAGCTCGCGTCACCAGGGCCTCTATCACCAGTTCGGCTTCTCACTGCACGGCTTCCAGCTCGGTCCTGGCGCCGGCGCCGTGATGGCGGAGCTGATCGTCAACGGCGGCACCCAGACCCGCATCAGTGATCTCGGCATCGACCGCTTCCATCCTTCCACGCTCAAGGAACAAGAAGTTGTCGTATCCGATCGTTTGCCCCGAGCTCGCTCGACCTCTCCCGCTTGCGGGAGAGGTCGGCGCGAAGCGCCGGGTGAGGGCTCTCTCCACACGGGGAAAGTCCCAATGCGGAGATACCCCCACCCCGGCCCTCCCCCGCAAGCGGGAGAGGGGGCGCACGTCCTTCGTGGCCCTCAGCCGAACTCAACTCCTTCCACGCTTTAAGAAGAGGACATCATGAGCATCACCCGCAGCATCCGCACGCCGATCATGCACCGCGCCGTCGAGGCCAACGGCTTCGTCTTTCTCGGCGGCACCATCGCCGACGACACCTCGGGCTCGATGGGCGAGCAGACCCGCAACATCCTCGGCAAGATCGCCGGCTATCTGAAGGAAGCGGGAACCGACAAGAACCGCATCGTCAGCGCCTCGATCTTCGTTACGGATCTCTCCAAGAAGAAGGAGATGGACGCAGCCTGGACCGAGTTCTTCGGCGACAATCTGCCGACCCGTGCCACCGTCGGCGTCGCCGACCTCGGCGGCAATGCTCTGATCGAGGTGGTGGTCACCGCGCTCAAGGGCTGATCGCGCCGACCGATAGGGACGTCAGCGCTTTCCTCGCGCTGTCGTCCCCTCGAACTGCGGCTTGATCTTGCGCTTCTGCGGCACTAGTTAGAGAGATCTCAACCAGGAACTTCGCAGCCATGGATTTTACCCCGACCGCAAAGCCCATCCGCCTTGCTCACGGGGAATTCCATGCCTGCTTCGATCATCCTGTCGAACCTGTCGCTGTCCACGCCTGACGGCCGTTCGCTTCTTTCCAACATCGATCTGACATTTGCGGCCGAGCGGACCGGTCTCGTCGGCCGCAATGGCGTCGGGAAAACGACGCTGCTTGCATCGATTTTGGGCGAGCATGTTCCGCAGTCCGGGCGCATTGTTGTCAACGGGACCATCGGCGTGCTGCGCCAGGACGTTCAACCGCCTGCAGATGCGACCGTGGCCGATCTGTTTGGCGCACGGTCGGCGCTCGAGCTGCTGCGCCGTGCCGAGCGCGGGCATGCCTCGGCCGACGAGATCGCCGTGATCGACTGGACGCTCGAAGCGCGGCTTCAGGCCGCCCTCGCGCGCCTCGGGTTCGATCCGTCTCCCGACACCGAGCTGTCCTGCCTGTCCGGCGGCCAGATCACGCGCGTTCGCCTCGCCGCACTGGTATTTGCCGAGCCCGACTTCCTGCTGCTGGACGAGCCCACCAACAATCTCGATCAGGATGGACGCAGGGCGGTGACTGATCTCCTCGCTGCCTGGCGCGGCGGCGCGATCGTCGTCAGCCACGACCGGGGCCTCCTTGAAACCATGGACGCGATCGTCGAGCTGACCTCGCTCGGGTCAACCCGATACGGCGGCAATTGGAGCAGTTTTCGCGCGCAGAAGGCTGTCGAGCTCGCGGCGGTCAGGCACGATCTCGCGCATGCTGAGAAGCGTCTCTCCGAAATTGACGGGAAGACGCAAGAGGCCACGGAACGGAAGGCGCGCAAGGACAGCGGCGGCAGGAAGAAGCGTGCCAAGGGCGACATGCCGCGCATCCTGGCCGGCGCGCGCAAAGATCGCAGCGAAGACAGCGGCGGCAAGACCGCGCAAATCGCCGAGCGGCGGCGCGCGGAAGCGGCCGAGGCCGTCGACACCGCGCGCCGGCGCGTCGAGATACTTCAGCCGTTGTCGTTGAAACTGCCGGCGACTGGCCTGCCGGCGGGCAGGGAGGTGCTTTGGCTCGACGGCGTCAGCGCCGGCTATCAGCCGGAGCAGCCGGTCTTGCGCGATGTCTCGCTCGCGATCGTCGGGCCGGAGCGCGTTGCGGTCGTCGGGCCGAACGGCTCCGGCAAGACAACGCTGCTGAAACTCATTGCCGGCGAGTTGCGCCCCGTCTCGGGTGCGGTGCGGGTCAGGCCCGACTTCGCGCTGTTCGACCAGAAAGTTAGCCTGCTTGATCCTGCGCTCTCCATCCTGGACAATTTCGGTCGCCTCAATCCAACGGCAGGTGCGAACGCGTGCCATGCCGCGCTGGCTCGCTTCATGTTTCGCGCCGATGCTGCCTTGCAGATCGTGGGAAGCCTGAGCGGTGGACAAATGTTTCGCGCGGGCCTTGCTTGCGTGCTGGGCGATTCAAAGCCGCCGTCCCTGCTGATCCTGGACGAGCCGACCAATCATCTCGACATCGTGTCCATCGAAGCCGTTGAAGTGGGCCTGAGGGCCTATGACGGCGCGCTGCTCGTCGTCAGTCACGACGAGGCATTCTTGCAGGCGATCGGGATCACGCGCCGGCTCGAACTTGCCGGCAAGGCGCTTCACGTCAATGGCGGGATCATCTGATCCCGCCTTACGTCCCGATATGGCGGCTAGTCCTGGCGGAGATTTTCAAAAGCCCGACGCCCTGCCCCCAGCGCGTCGGGCGGAAAGATTGACTATCAATCGGTGATCCCAACGCGATTGTTGTGACGTGTATCTCACCGTTTTTCCATTCCGGGAAACTACCGCGTCGGAACCGGCGTGATGCTATGCACTGCCGCCCGGTTCCAGCGCCTCGCCGATCTCCAGCGGATGGGCCATGGTCTCGTGCAGGGCGTCGCGGTCGAGCTCGCCTTCGGAGAGGCTGATGACGACGCAGGCGACGCCATTGCCGATCAGATTGGTCAGCGCACGGCATTCGCTCATGAACTTGTCGATGCCGACCAGGATCGCGATCGACTGGATCGGGATATCAGGCACGATCGAGAGCGTCGCTGCGAGCGTGATGAAGCCGGCGCCGGTGACGCCCGACGCGCCCTTCGAGGTGATCATGGCAATGCCCAGAATGCCGAGCTCCTGCCAGATGGTCAGATGGGTGTTGGTGGCCTGCGCCAGGAACAGCGTCGCCAGCGTCATGTAGATGTTGGTGCCGTCGAGATTGAAGCTGTAGCCGGTGGGGATGACGAGGCCGACCACCGAGCGCGAGGCACCGAGATGCTCCATCTTCTGGATCATCTGCGGCAGCACCGTCTCCGAGGACGAGGTGCCGAGCACGATCAGCAGCTCGTCCTTGATGTAGGCGATGAAGCGCAGGATCGAGAAACCGGCGAGCCGGGCGATCGCGCCCAGCACGATCAGCACGAACAGGATGCTGGTCAGGTAGAACGTGCCGATCAGGGCGGCGAGGTTGAGCAGCGAGCCGAGCCCGTAGGCGCCGACGGTGAAGGCCATCGCGCCGAAAGCGCCGATCGGCGCCACGCGCACGATGATGCGGATGATGCCGAAGAACATCTTTGCGGCCTTGTCGATCGCGTCCGCGATGGGCTCGCCGGCCTTGCCGAGGAAAGCGATGGCGAAGCCCGACAGGATCGAGATCAACAGCACCTGAAGCAGGTCGCCCCGCGCGATGGCGCCCAGATAGCTGTCGGGGATGATCGCCATCAGATGGGCGACGATGCCCTCTTCCTTGGCCTTGGTGACGTAGGTCACCACCGAGTTCGGATCGATCGTGGCGGGATCGATGTTGAAGCCGCGCCCGGGCCGGAGAATCTCGCCGACGAGCAGACCGACCGCAAGCGCGACGGTCGAAACCGTCTCGAAATAGATCAGCGATTTCAGCCCGACGCGGCCGACGCGCTTGAGATCGCCCATCGAGGAGATGCCGTGCACCACGGTGCAGAAGATCACCGGTGCGATCATCATCTTGATCAGCGCGATGAAACCGTCGCCGAGCGGCTTCAAGGCCTTGCCGAGATTTGGATAGAAGTAGCCGATGAGCACGCCGAGCGCGATTGCGATCAGCACCTGGACGTAGAGGATATTGTACCAGGGCTGGTGCCGGCGGAGGACGGCTGGCTGGATCGCGACTTGTGTCATATTGTAGGCCCCGGAACGTATTGATCTTGCTTGATTTGCATCATGTGATGGCCTTCGCGGGAGCGACAATCACATTTTTGTCGGATCGCACGAAGATCGTCCGCTGCACGGCAACTCGGGGGAAACATGTCGACTGCAACAGGCTCCGACGAGCAAATGCAAGGCTATTTTCCGCGCTGGAAACTCAAGACCTCGGGCGTGATCATGCCGGAGGAGCGGCTGTCTTGGGGCCAGACGATTGTCTCCGGTCTCCAGCATTGCGTCGCAATGTCGGGCTCAACGATCATCGCGCCGCTGCTGATGGGGTTCGATCCCAATGTTGCGGTCCTGTTCTCCGGCATCGGCACGCTGATCTTTTTCGTCATCGTCGCGGGGCGCGTGCCGAGCTATCTCGGCTCGAGCTTCGCATTCATCGCCGTCGTCATCGCTGCCACCGGTTATGCCGGGCAGGGGCCAAACCCGAACCTGTCAGTTGCGCTCGGCGGCATCGTCGGAGCCGGTGTGCTGTACGGCCTGATTGCACTGATCGTGATGTGGTCGGGCGTTGGTTGGATCGAAAGGCTGCTGCCGCCGGCGGTCACCGGCGCCGTGGTCGCCGCAATCGGACTCAACCTTGCGCCCGTGGCTGTGAAGGCTGTGAGCGCCGGCACCTTCGACACCTGGATCGGGCTTGCGACCGTTCTGATCATCGGCGTGGTCGCCGTCGCGGCGCCGGGCCTATGGCGCCGCTTGCCGATCATTGTCGGTGCCATCGGCGGATATCTCCTGTACTTGCTGTTCGCAAACGGACTCGGTTTCGGCAAGCCGATCGACTTCGCGCAACTTTCGGCCGCGCCGTGGTTCGGCCTCCCCAACTTCACCGCGCCGAGCTTCCATGCCGATGCAATCTTCCTGATCGCGCCGGTTGCGATCATTCTCGTCGCCGAGAACCTCGGTCACATCAAGGCCGTCGGCGCGATGACGGGCCGGAGCCTCGATGCCTATCTCGGCCGCGCCCTGTTTGCCGACAGCCTCGCGACCATCGTGGCGGCCTGCGGCGGCGGTACCGGCGTCACCACCTATGCCGAGAACATCGGCGTCATGGCGGCGACGAAGGTCTATTCCACCTTGTTGTTCGCGTTCGCGGCCACGGTGTCGATCCTGCTCGGCTTCTCGCCGAAATTCGGCGCACTCATCCTGTCGATCCCCGGCCCCGTCATCGGCGGCCTGTCGATCGTGCTGTTCGGGTTGATCGCGGCGATGGCGGGACGGATCTGGGTCGAGAACAAGGTCGACTTCGCAAATCCCGCGAACCTGATTACCGTCGCGGTGGCACTCACCGCAGGCGCCGGCGATCTCACGCTCAAATTCGGTGCGTTCACGATCGGCGGAATCGGCACCGCGACCTTCGGCGCCATCATCCTCTACCAGATCCTGACCTTGACGGTCGCCCGCCACGCCAAATGAATCACAGCAATGCGTCGAGAGATGGAACAAAGGGCGGGTTCCGTCGATGATCAGGCATCCCCGGAGAGAACTCATGCCACAAACCAATCGCTCAACCTCCTTTCCCTCGCGCCTCATCGGCCAATACGCGCTGGTGACCGGCGCTTCACAAGGCATCGGCCGCGCTGTCGCCATCCGGCTCGCCCAGGAAGGCGCGACCGTCGCCATCAATTATTTCGATCACCCCCAAAGCGCCGAGGAGACGCTCGCGTTGGCGCGGACGGCGTCGGGCGATCGTGGCCACGGCAGGCTCGATCACATCATCGTCAAGGCCGATATCGGCAACGAGCAGGACATCGCCGCGATGTTCGAGACGATCCTGGCGCGCTGGAAGCGCCTCGACTGTCTGGTCAACAATGCCGGCTTCCAGCGGGAATCGCCGAGCGAAGCACTCGACGTCGAAACCTATCGCCGCATCATCGACGTCAATCTGAATGGCGCCGTGCTTTGCGCCCAGAAGGCGCTCGCGCATTTCGTCGCCCGCGGCGGAGGCGGCAGCATCATCAATTGCTCCAGCGTCCACCAGATCATCCCAAAGCCGGGCTATCTCGCTTATTCGATCAGCAAGGGCGGCATGGCCAACCTGACGCGGACGCTGGCGCTCGAATTTGCCGGCCAAGGCATCCGCGTCAATGCGGTAGGTCCCGGTGCGATCGATACGCCGATCAATGCGGCCTGGACCGGCGATCCCGAGAAGCGCGGCGTCGTCACTTCCCACATTCCGCTCGGCCGCGTCGGCACTCCGGAAGAGATCGCCGCCGTATTCGCCTTCCTCGCCTCGGATGATTCGAGCTACATCACCGGACAGACCATCTATGCCTGCGGAGGCCTGACGCTGTTCCCCGAATTCCGGGAGAATTGGGCGAGCTGAACGTCAACTTGGAAGCGTGCGCATCTGCGGCGGCCCGACCGGGTTGCAACGATTAGATCGTGGTCTCGAGGCAAGCCTTCCCACTGGGCCTACCTGGACACCGATGCACCGCGCAGGAGTGGCGGTTTGCGGCCGGGTAGGGGTCTGCGGCGCCGTGTGCTATCGACCGTGGACGACGCTGCCGCTATTGGCAGGCGCCGACACATGATGGGCTCGTGACCACAACCATAAACATCAATGCCTATAGTGACGCGCTGGTGGTCCTCGGCACTGCCGGCGTGGTAGTGCCAATTGTCCGCCATTGGGGCATCAATCCGGTGCTGGGCTATCTCGGCGCCGGCGCCATTCTCGGCCCGCTCGGACTCGGCTCGCTCGTTCGAGAACTCCCGTTCCTGTACTGGTTCACCGTGGCGGACGCGCAGAACGTCGAAGGCATCGCCAATCTCGGCGTCGTGTTCCTGCTATTCCTGATCGGGCTCGAGCTGTCTTTCAGGCGGCTCGTGACGATGCGACGCCTGGTGTTCGGGCTTGGCGGCCTGCAGGTGCTGACGACGTCCGCGATCATTTTCGGCGCGACGCTTCTCGCGGGGCAGAATTCCGATACCGCCGTGATTCTCGGCGCGAGCCTTGCGCTGTCCTCGACGGCGATCGTGCTCGAGCTTCTGTCCACCGAGAGACGGCTTGCGACCGCTGCGGGTCGCGCCAGCTTCTCGGTGTTGTTGGCTCAGGACCTTGCAGTGATTCCCATTCTGGTGCTCGTCTCGGTGCTTGGCGCAGGCAGCGGCGGCTCCGTCGTGGCGCACATCTCCAGTGCGATCTTGAAGGCCGGAGTAGCGGTCGCTTTTCTCATTCTGATCGGACGGCTGCTGATGCGTCCGCTGTTCCAGCTGGTTGCGGGCACCCATTCGACGGAGCTCTTCGTCGCGGCGACCTTGTTCGTCATCGTCGGCGCAGGCCTTGCCGCGCACCAAGCCGGCCTGTCGATGGCGCTCGGAGCATTCGTTGCAGGACTGATGCTGGCGGAAACGGAGTACGGCAAGGCCATTGAGGCCACCGTCGATCCATTCAAGGGCCTGCTGCTAGGCATCTTTTTCTTCACCGTCGGTATGGCCATCGACTTCCGCGTGTTCATGCGCGAGCCCGGTTGGCTGCTGGCCGCCGTTATCGGCGTTCTGGCGGGTAAGGCGATCGTACTCATCATCCTGGGCCGCCTCTTCAGGCTCTCGTGGCCGTCGGCGATCGAGATCGGCTTCCTGCTGGGTCCAGTCGGCGAATTCGCTTTCGTAAGCATCGGGATGGCGGCGGCGCTCGGCCTGATCGAACCTCGCGTGTCGAGCTTTGCCGTCGCCATCACCGCCGTGACGATGACATTGACGCCGCTTTTGGGCGTGCTCGGACGACGATTGGCCGCGAAACTGGGGAGCGAGCGCACCCTCGATCCCGAACTGACGGTTCGGCCGCCCGGCGACCGGGCGCAGGCCATCGTGGTCGGCTACGGCCGCGTTGGAAAAGTCGTCTGCTCGCTGCTGACCAGCCACGGCCTGAACTACATCGCGATCGATAACGAAGCAGTCGCCGTGGCGCGCGACCGCCGCGATGGTCACAAGGTCTATTTTGGTGACGCGACAGAACCGGGCTTTCTCGAAGCCTGCGGCCTGATGCAGACGACCGGTGTGATCATTACCATTCAGTCGCGAGCAGCGATCGATGCCGTCGTCGAGCGGATTCGCGCAGTGCGGCCGGACGTGCTGATCGTCTCACGTGCGCGGGACGCCGATCATGCCCGCCACCTCTATGCGATCGGCGCAACCGATGCGGTGCCGGAAACCATCGAGGCAAGCCTGCAACTTTCCGAAGCCGCACTGATCGGCCTCGGAGTCGCGGTCGGGCATGCAATCGCCTCGGTGCACGAGAAGCGGGACGAATTTCGGCTGACATTGCAGCAAGCCGCCCGCATTGCAGCACAAGAGAAAACTCGTCTCCTCGATAGCACGGGGCGCCGGTCCCCGAGATAGCCGCCTATCCGGGCGGCCGTGCGCTGCGGACTGTCGTGATCTGGCAAAACCCGCCCGCGCGGACTACATCTGCGCCATGACAAATGCTCCGCGGGCAAACCCTCCGCTCCAGGATTTCATCGGTCGGCACGAACGGCTGTTCGTGCTGACCGGCGCCGGCTGTAGCACCAATTCGGGCATTCCCGACTATCGCGACAGCCACGGCAATTGGAAGCGGACCCAACCAGTCAACTTCCAGGCTTTCATGTCGGACGAGCATACGCGCCGGCGCTATTGGGCGCGCAGTCTGATTGGATGGCGGCGGTTCGGCCAGGCGAAGCCGAATGATGCGCATCATGCGCTGGCCCGGCTCGAGGCGAACGGCCGGTGCGGGATGCTGCTGACCCAGAACGTCGATCGGCTGCATCAGTCCGCCGGCCACCGCCAGGTGATCGACCTGCATGGTCGGCTCGATCTGGTCCGTTGCATGGGCTGCGGCGGCAAGACGCCGCGCGATGAGTTTCAGCACGCGCTTGGTCGCGCCAATGCGGCCTGGCTGACGCTCGATGCCGCCGATGCACCTGATGGCGACGCTGATCTGGAGCACGAGGATTTTTCGTCCTTCGAAGTGCCGGCCTGCGAGGCCTGCGGCGGCATCCTCAAGCCTGACGTCGTGTTCTTCGGCGAGAACGTCCCCCGCGACATCGTCGCCACGGCGCAGGATCATCTGGCGCAGGCCGACGCCATGCTGATCGTCGGCTCCTCGCTGATGGTCTATTCCGGATTCCGCTTTGTCCGGGCTGCCGCGCAGCGCAATATTCCGATTGCGGCGGTCAATCTCGGCCGCACCCGGGCCGACGATCTCCTGACGCTGAAGGTCGAGGAGCGCTGCGAGGCGGCGCTCGCATTCCTGCTCTGAAGATGGACGGCTAGCTGGACTTCGGATAGAGCTTCAGGAGCGCGGTTGACGCCTCGCTTGCTCGCCGTGCGATCTCGTTAGTGCTCGGGCGATTGGTGGCCTGTAGCAGCAGGCCCGTCATCAGATCTCCCCACAACAATCCAAGAAATTTCTCGGTCGTCGCGTCGGGGTCACCGGCAAGAAGACCTTTTGATCTTGCGTCCGCCATGATCATCCGCAGTGAATCGCGGATGGGCTTGCGGGCGACGGTATCTAGCGCATGCGCAACTCTTGGTGCATGTACGGCCTCGGATATGGCCAGCCGAAACACGGCGACGACGACCGGATCGGTCGTTTCCGTCAATAGCTTCGTCCCAAACGCGGCAAGCACTCTTGCCAGCATGTCCCTGCTGCGGATCGTGGGAAGGTCCGCCGGTGCCTTGAGCCGCTGGGCGCGTTCGGTGATGCATGCGACCAGCATCGCCTCCTTGTTGCCGAACAGCGAGTAGAGCTCGCGTTTGGAAACGCGCGCACGCGTCGCGATCTCCAGGGTGCTCGTCTGCGCGTAGCCACCTTCCATGAACGCGGAAAGCGCTGCGTTCAGGATCCGCTTCCGGGCCTCAAGTCGATCGGCGTTTTCCTGGGGCGGCTCCATCTTCGGATTCATCGACGCAATCTTCCTCTTGACTTGGTACCAATCGGTACCATATCCGTTTCGCGTGGTACCGCGTCGTACCAGAATGTAGTGAAACAGGAAAGGACCGAGACGATGAGAGAGACAATCCTCGTGACCTCCGCCGCAGGGGGCACCCAAGGTCAGACCGGCCGGCACGTGTCCGAAATGTTGCTCCGGCGCGGCCATCAGATCCGCGCGCTCGTGCGCCAAATCGACAGTCGTTCCGACAGGCTCAAGTCGCTCGGCGCAGAGATTTTCGTCGGCGACTTCCTCGACGTCCGCTCCGTTGAACAGGCGGCAAAGGACGTCTCGGCGATCTATTTTGCCTATCCCGTCCAGGACGGACTGGCAGAAGCAACCGCGGCAATGGCCTTCGCAGCACGCCGGCATGGTATTTCGCGGCTTGTCAATCTCGTGATGTATCAGTCATCGATCGATGCACCGACCCCGCGCATGCGGCAGAATTATCTGTCCGAACAGGTTTTCGAATGGGCAGGCGTCGGCCCGCTGCATTTGCGGGCCACCGTCTTCTACGAGAACGTGGCTCGTCTTGTCGGCGCGAACCTGCCGGGGCGCGGTGCAATCCGCCTGCCGTTAGGTGACGAGAGCACCATTCTGCCGTTGATCTCGGCTGAAGACGTGGCGCGGGTCGCCGTGGGTCTCCTCGTTGGCCCCAAGCAGGTCGCGGGATCCGCCTATCCCATCATCGGGAGCGTCAATTCCGTCGGCGACATCGTCAAGGCGTTCGCGCACGTCTTCGACAGGGACGTCCACTACGAGGAAATCACCGACGCGGAGTGGCGCAGCGAAGTCCTGTCGCGAGGCTGGAATGCGCACGCGGTCGAGCACCTCTCCTCGCTCTGGAAATCGCTGCGGGCTGCCCGGCTCCCGGCTGAAGCTGCGCGTTTCGTTGCGACGGATACCATCGAAAAAATCGGTGGTGCACAGCCGAAGACATTTCAACAATTCGTTCGCGAGCGACAGTCCGAGTTGCTTGCGCCTGCTGCGAAGGCCTAGCCCGAGGGGTTTGCACATGGACAGACGCCGGTTTCTGGCTGCGGCCTTGGCTCCGCTCGCATTGCAGGCGGCGCCCCGCGCAATGTCATCAAGCGCTTTTGCGGCAAGTTCGGAACGAGGTGAAAGAATGACTGGGATCAAGCAGCGAATTATCGAAACCAACGGAATCCGCCTCAACATTGCCGAGCAGGGTGAAGGGCCTCTGGTGCTGCTGGTCCACGGCTTCCCCGAGACGTGGTATTCTTGGCGGCATCAGATCGGCGACCTTGCCGCCGCCGGTTTCCGCGTCGTCGCTCCCGACATGCGCGGTTATGGAAAGAGCGACGCGCCGCAGGCGATCGACCAATATACGATCCTGCATCTCGTCGGAGACATGATCGGCATTCTCGATGCGTTGGGCGTGCCGACTGCCGTCATCGTCGGGCACGATTGGGGCGCCAGCGTTGCCTGGCAGGCGGCTCTCACGCGCCCTGATCGCTTCAGGGCCATCGCCGCGCTCAGCGTCCCGTTCCGGCCGCGCGCCAAGGCGCCACCGACCAGTCTCATGCCGCGCACCGAGACTGCGCAATTCTATCAGCTCTATTTCCAGGAGCCGGGTCCTGCGGAGGCTGAGTTTGGACGCAATCCGCGCGCGACGCTTCGCAACATGCTGTTTGGCGCGTCCGGCGACGGCGTGGCCGCGGCTCGCGCGGCCGGCGGGACACCGACGAACCTTGCGATGGTCCCGAAGGGTGGCGGTTTCCTGCAAGGACCCGGTGCGCCGGCAACGTTGCCATCCTGGATCAGCGAAAGCGACGTCGACCATTACGGAGAGGAGTTTCGACGAAGCGGCTTTCGCGGCGCGCTAAACTATTACCGTAACCTCGATCGCAATTGGGAAATCACGGGTGCGTTGACGGGCCTTCAGGTCACCATACCCGCGCTCTACATGGCGGGCGATCGTGACTTCCTGCTGTCTTCCCCCGGAACGGACCAGTTGCTCGAAAATCTGAAGACTCTCGTTCCCGGCTTGCGAAAGGTCCAGATGCTTCCGGGGTGCGGCCATTGGACTCAGCAGGAGCGGCCAGGCGAAGTCAGCGCCGCGCTCGTCGAATTCATGCGCGCACTGCCGAGCCGCTCCTGAGCGATGTCGCTTCCGCAAAGCGTCGTCATCAGGGCCGGTCGAACAACCGGCCCTGATTTGCAAGGGAGGTCGTCCAAGCCAACTTGGCAATGCTGCACAGGTGCCACGCAAAACCGCCTTCTCGACCGGCACGTTCGCTGGTATGAAAATTGCTCAGTTTCACCCTGAGTTATGACGATCAGCGCGGAGAATTTGGAATGCTTGAGGGAGCCGAGGTGCGGCTTGCCGTCGATATCGGGGGCACATTCACCGACATCGTGCTGGACGTGGGCGAGGCGCGCAAGACGCGCAAGGTGCTGACGACGCCGCAGCGGCCGGAGCAGGCGGTGCTGGACGGGATGCGCCTCATCCTCACTGATGCGCGTGCGCATATCAGCGACATCGACGTCTTCATCCACGGCACTACGCTCGCCACCAACGCCATCATCGAGCGCCGCGGCGCGAAAACCGCTCTGATCGCAACGGACGGCTTTCGCGACGTGCTCGATATCGGCACCGAGAGCCGCTACGACCAATATGATCTCAGCATCGACAAGCCGAAGCCGCTGGCGCCGCGCAGCCTGCGCTTTACCGTGCCCGAGCGCATCGACGCGCACGGTGCCGTTCGGCTCCCGCTGGACGAGATTGCTGTGCGCGCGCTCGCGCCAAAATTGCGCGAGCGAGGCGTCGAGAGCGTCGCGATCGCCTTCCTGCACTCCTACGCCAATCCCGAGCACGAGCGCCGCGCCGCAGCGATCCTGGGCGAGGAGATGCCTGGCATCTCCGTGACCGTGTCGTCGGCGGTGTGTCCGGAAATTCGCGAATATGAGCGCACCTCTACCGCGGTAGCGAACGCCTATGTGCAACCGCTGATCGACGGCTATCTCGCCCGCATGGCCGATGCCTTGCAGGTCGAGCAGTTCCGCGGCGCCATCTATCTCGTCACCTCCGGCGGCGGCGTCACCTCGATCGAGACGGCGCGGCGCTTTCCGGTGCGTCTCGTCGAATCCGGCCCGGCCGGCGGCGCCATCTTCGCGGCGCAGATTGCCGCAAGGTTGGGCGAGAGCAAAGTGCTGTCGTTCGACATGGGCGGCACCACTGCAAAGATCTGTCTCATCGAGAAGTACCAGCCCGAGACCTCGCGCGTGTTCGAGGTCGACCGTGCCGCGCGCTTCCTCAAAGGCTCCGGCCTGCCGGTGCGCATCCCCGTGATCGAGATGGTCGAGATCGGCGCCGGCGGCGGCTCGATTGCGCATGTGGACGCGATGAAGCGTGTCACCGTCGGTCCCGAGAGCGCCTCGTCCGAGCCGGGACCGGCCTGCTACGGCCGCGGCGGCCAGCGTCCTGCCGTGACGGACGCGGACGTTGCGCTCGGCATGATCGATCCCGATGCGTTTGCGGCGGGCACGATCAAGCTCGATCCGGAGCTTTCGAAGCAGGCGCTGCTGCGCGACGTCGGCGAGCCGCTCGGCCTGTCGGCGGAAACCGCGGCCTATGCCGTGCACGAGGTCGTCTGTGAGAACATGGCGAGCGCGGCGCGCGTGCATGCGGTCGAGCGCGGTGCCGTGGTTGGCCAGCACACGCTGATCGCCTTCGGTGGCGCTGCGCCGTTGCATGCGGCGCGCGTCGCCGAGAAGATCGGCGTCTCCCGCGTGATCGTGCCCTCGAATGCCGGCGTCGGATCGGCCGTCGGATTCCTGGCGGCGCCCATCGCTTACGAGCTGGTGCGCAGCCGTCACGTCCGGCTCGATGATTTCGATACCGAGGCGGTCTCCGATCTCTTGCAGGAGATGGCGACCGAAGCGCGTGCGCTGGTCGAGCCCGGCGCCGCCGGTGCGCCGGTGCGCGAGCGCCGCGCCGCCTTCATGCGCTATGTCGGCCAAGGCCATGAGATCTCGGTCGAGCTGCCGAACCGGCGGCTGGCGACCGACGATCTCGCCGGCCTGCGCCAGAAATTCGAGGCGGATTATGCCGCGATGTTCGAGCGGCCGATCCCGGGTGCCGCGATCGAGGTGTTGAGTTGGTCGGTGCTCGCGACCACCGAGGCGCGCAATCCACCCGCGGTCGCGGCCGTCGCGCGCAAGTCCGCCGGAAAGGCAGTCGGAAGCCGCAAGTTCTTCGACGGCCGCGCAGGCGAGGTGATCGAGATCCCGCTCTATCGCCGCGAGGACATGGCGCCCGGTGCCACCATTGCGGGCCCGGCCGTAATCGCCGAGGACGAGACCTCCACCTTCGTCTCGACCAGTTTTGATGCTCATATCGACGGTGCCGGCAGCATCGTCATGGAACGAAAGGCGGCCTGATCATGAGCAAGGCAAGCGGCGCGAGCCTGATCGATCTCCAGATCATGTGGCACCGGCTGATCGCCGTGGTCGAGGAGCAGGCGCAGGTGCTGCTCAGCACCGCGTTCAGCCCGATCGTGCGCGAATGCGGCGACCTCTCCGCGGGTGTGTTCGACCTCAAGGGCCGCATGCTGGCGCAGGCGGTGACCGGCACGCCCGGCCACGTCAACTCGATGGCGGAATCGGTCAAGCATTTCATTGCCCATTTTCCGATCGAGACGATGAAGGAGGGCGATGCCTACATCACCAACGATCCCTGGATGGGCACCGGCCATCTCAACGATTTCGTCGTCACTACGCCCTGCTTCAAGGACGGCAAGCCTGTCGCGCTATTCTCCTGCACCAGCCATCTCATGGACATCGGCGGCATCGGCTTTGGGCCGGATGCCACCGACGTGTTCATGGAGGGGCTCTACATCCCCATGCTGAAGCTGATCGACCAGGGCGTCGTCAACGAGACGCTGATGGCGATGATCCGCACCAACACGCGCCTGCCCATCGACACCGAAGGCGACACCTATTCGCTGGCCGGCTGCAACGACGTCGGCTGTGAGCGCCTGGTCGAGATGATGACCGAGTTCGGCATCGAGACGCTCGACGAGCTCGGCGACTACATCTGCGACCGCTCGCGCGAGGCCGTGCTTGCCGAGGTCGCAAAACTGCCGAAGGGCAGCTGGCGCAATACTATGGTGGTCGACGGCTACGACGCGCCGGTGACGCTTGCGGCGACGCTGACCATCTCGGATGCGGGTATCCACGTCGATTTCGATGGCACCTCAGCCGCCTCCAATTTCGGCATCAACGTGCCCCTGTCCTACACCACGGCCTATACTGTGTTCGGCCTCGGCTGCGTCGTCGCCTCGCACATCCCGAACAATGCCGGCTCGCTCTCGCCGCTGACGGTGTCGGCGCCGGCGGGTGCGATCCTCAATGCGCCGAAGCCTGCGCCGGTCGCCTCGCGTCACGTCATCGGCCAGATGCTGCCCGACGTCGTGTTCGGCTGTTTGCGCCAGATCATTCCCGAGCGCGTGCCGGCCGAAGGCACGTCGTGCCTGTGGAATCTCAATGTCCGCGGACAGACGCGAAGCGGCGCCGGCGGCAATTACGGGTTCTCGATGGCGGTGACCTCCAATGGCGGCACCGGTGCGCGCTTCGGCAAGGACGGCCTGTCGGCCACCGCCTATCCCAGCGGCGTGCGCGGCACGCCGGTCGAGATCGCAGAGACGCAGACGCCTTTGATCTTCTGGCGCAAGGAGCTGCGTCCGGATTCCGGCGGGGCAGGGCGCACCCGCGGCGGGCTCGGTCAGATCATCGAGGTCGGCAGCGGCGTCGATGCGCCGTTCGACATCCTGGCGGCGTTCGATCGCATCGATCATCCGCCGCGCGGGCGCGATGGCGGCCGGGACGGCGAGGCCGGCTATGTCGGCCTCAAATCCGGCAAGAAGCTGCGTGGAAAAGGCTTTCAGCAGGTGCCGCCGGACGACCGGCTGGTGGTGCTGACACCGGGCGGCGCCGGCATTGGCGATCCCGGCAAGCGCGAGCGCGCGGCGGTGAAGGACGACGTCGAGAGCGGTTTCGTGTCTTCAGACAATGCAGTTGCAGTTTATGGGTACGCGCGGTGACGCGATGGTAAACGGAGGGGAGCAATGATCACGCGAAGGAATTTCACCGCGGGTGCAGCGACGCTGCTGGCCGCTGGTCACATCTCCACCCGCGCCCGGGCGGCGAGCGTGAGCTGGGACATGTCAACGGTCTGGCCCGACGGCAATTTCCACACCCAGAACGCTTTTGCCTTCGCGGAAGAGGTGAAGAAGCAGAGCAGCGGCTCGGTCGCGATCACCGTGAAGGCCGGGGGCCAGCTCGGCTTCAAGGGCCCCGAGCATCTGCGCGCCGTGCGCGACGGCCTGGTGCCGCTCGCTGACGTCCTCAACATCCAGCAGGTCGGCGACGAGCCCTTCATGGGCGTCGAGAGCATCCCCTTCCTCTGCGGCTCGATGGACGAACTGAAGGTGCTGCACAAATATGTGCGGCCCGAATACGAGAAGGTCGCCGCCCGCAACAACCAGAAGATCCTCTACATCGTGCCGTGGCCGACGCAATATCTGCACCTCAAGGTCAAGGTGGCCGACGTCGAGGGCCTGAAGAACATCAAGATCCGCGTGCCCGACAAGAACGCCGTCGACATGCTGGCCGTGGTCGGCATGGCGCCGGTGATGATTCCCTGGGGCGAGACGATTCCCGCGCTGGCGTCGGGTGCGGTCTCGGGCGTTTCCACCTCGGCGGTCTCGGGGGTCGACGGAAAGTTCTGGGAATTCCTGAAATACATCTACCCGACCAACCACGTCTGGTCGTCGCAGATGCTCACCGTCAATCTCGATTCCTGGAAGGCGCTCTCCAGCGATCAACAGAAGCTCGTTACAGATATCGCGGCGAAGATGGAGCCGGCATTCTGGGCGAATTCTCTCAAGGCCGACGTCGACAGCCTCAACCGTCTCAAGGAGGGCGGCATGGAGGTGGTGCCGGTCTCGGACGCGATGATGACGGCCATCCGCAGCAAGACCGCACCGCAGCTCGATGCGTTCCTCAAGCGTGTGCCGGCGGCCGACAAGCCGGTGCGGGCCTATCTCGCCGAAATGAAGCGTGGCTGAGGGTGACGTCGTGGTGAGCGTCTCGCCCGAAGCTCCGCAGAGTCTCAATGCAGCGGCGCCGGCGCCGCTGCGCATCCTGCTCGACTGCATCGACCGCCTCGGCCGGCTCGACGGCTGGATCGGCGGCGGCTGCTTGTTGATGCTGACACTGCTGATGCTATGCGAAGTCGCAACGCGCTTCCTCTCGAACTTCTTTTCATTCTTCCCGCCGTCGATCTCGATCGCCTGGGAATACTCGTCCTATCTGATGGCGGCGTCCTTCACCTTCGGCGCCGCCATGACCTTGCGTGTCGGCGGTCACATCCGTGTCGTGCTGCTGCTCAAGAACGCGCCGGCCTTGGTGCAGCGTGCGCTCGAGATCCTGTCGGCGGCGGCCGGCTTCGCCTTCATGGCGTTCCTGACCTCGGCGATGGCAAAGTTCGCCTTTGGCGCCTATGTGCGCGGCCAGATCTCGACTTCGAGCGATACGCCGCTGTGGTTTCCGCAAGCCGTCGTCACCTTTGGCATGCTGCTGCTGACGCTTCAGTTCCTGGCGCGTGCGATCCAGGCCATGCTCGGCCTGCCGCTGGAGGATCACCGCATGAAGGCCTCGCCCGTCGAATGATCGCCCACACGCCAATCCCCGCACAGCGGATCCCATGACCATCGAAGTCGTCGCCCTGTTTGCGATCCTGTTCGCGCTGCTGGCTTGCGGCGTCTGGATCGGCCTGACGCTGGCGCTCACCGCGACGCTGCTGCTCGCGATGTTCCGCTCGATCCCGCTCGACAAGCTGTTGCCGCAATATGCCTGGAACATCCTGACCACGCAGGAGCTGCTGGCGCTGCCGCTCTTCATCCTGATGGGCGAGCTGTTGTTTCGCACCCGCCTGTCGCGCTCGCTGTTTCAGGGGCTCGCGCCCTGGGCCGGGCTTTTGCCCGGCCGCCTGCTGCATGTGAACGTGATCGGCTGCACCATTTTCGCGGCGATCTCGGGCTCGTCGGCCGCGACCACGCAGGTGATCGGCCGCATGTCGCTGAACGAGCTGCTGCGCCGCGGCTATTCCCGCGACATCGCGATCGGCTCGCTCGCCGGTGCCGGCACGCTCGGCTTCCTGATTCCGCCGTCCAACATCATGATCATCTATGGCGTGCTCGGCGACGTCTCGATCCTGAAGCTGTTCACCGCCGGCGTGCTGCCTGGTCTGCTATTGGCCGCCACCTTCATGGCCTGGGTGATGCTGCACACCAGCCTCAACGGCACCATGGTGCCGGAGACGGAAGCAAAGCTCTCGCAGGTGCCGTGGAGCGAGCGCTTCGCGGCGCTGAAGGACCTCGCGCCGGCGCTGTTCCTGATCGCCTGCGTGCTCGGCTCGATGTATGGCGGGCTGGCGACGCCGTCGGAGGCCGCGGCTGTCGGCGTGCTCGGGGCGGCGCTGGTTGCCTGGGCGCAAGGAGCGATGTCGCAGCAGGTGATGAGGGACGTGCTGATCGGCTCGGTCGTGACCTGCTCGATGATCGCACTGATCGTGCTCGGCGCCTCGATCCTCGGCAACGCGGCGGCCTTCCTCGGCATCCCGCAAGCGGTGGCGGCCTTCGTCAAGGGGCTTGGCCTGTCGCCTTTCATGCTGATCGTGGCTTTGGTCGTCTTCTATCTCGTCCTCGGCTGCTTCCTCGACGGCTTCTCGATGATCGTGATGACGCTGCCGATCGTGCTGCCGATCGTGAAGGCGGCGGGCTTCGACGAGGTCTGGTTCGGCGTCTTCCTGGTTCTCGCCGTCGAGATGGCGCAGATCACCCCGCCGGTCGGCTTCAACTTGTTCGTGATCCAGGGCCTGACCGAGGACGGCCTCGGCTACATCGCGCGCGTGACGATGCCGTATCTCATGATCATGATCGGCTTCGTGCTGCTGCTCACATTGTGGCCCGGCATCGTCACGATCCTGCCGCGGGTGCTGTACGGATAGATTTGCGCCGTCCCGGCTGAGCGGCCGGGACGGCATTTCGATGCTTCTGGCTTACGCCGCCGCCTTCTTCCGCGCCTGCTCGGCCTTGTACAGTTCGAACTCCTCCGCGATCGCCTTCGCGATCGAGGGCCGCTGGCGCAGGCGCTCGTAATAGGCCTTCAGGTTCGGCCATTTCGCGAGCTCGATCGGCGGAGTCGCCATGGTCCAGTTGATGACCGTGACGAGATAGGCGTCGGCGACGCTGAAATGGTCGAGCAGGAATTCACGTCCCTTGAGATGATTGTCGAGGTAGTCGAGTCGCGACAGGTTCTTCTCTAGCGCATAGGCCTTGGCTTCCTGCGGCGCTTTGCGGTCGAGCACGGGCACGAACAGGGCCTTGTGCAGCTCGGTGCCGATGAAGCAGAGCCATTGATGTAGTCGCGTGCGCTCGATGCCCGCAGCGGCGCCGAGGCCGGATCGCGGGAAACGGTCGGCAACATATTGCAGGATCGCGGCGTTCTCGGTCAGCACCACGCCCTCGTCGGTGCGCAGCGTCGGCACGAGGCCAATCGGGTTTACGCTGCGGAAGTCGGAGCCGTCACTCAGCACTGTCTTCGTCGGCGGATCGACTTCGAGATAGTTCGCTTCGGCGCCAGCTTCATACAGCGCCACGCGGGTCGCCATCGAGCAGGCGAGCGGCGAGAAATAGAGATCCATCTGTAGCCTCCTTGGGCAATTCCTTCTGGGTGTCGCTCAACCTGGCCAGATTGATTTTTGTACTGTCTTGCATAATATAGGGTCGGTCAAGGATTATTTTGCGAAATGGTACAAAAATCGAAACCGCCAGCTGCTGCCAACGGACCCAAGCGCCGTGGCCGGCCGCGTGCCTATGAGCCCGATGTCGCGCTCGGCAGAGCGCTCGACCTGTTCCGCAAGCAGGGCTTTGCCGCGACCTCGCTCGACGATCTCAGCGAAGCCACCGGCATGAACCGCCCGAGCCTCTATGGCGCGTTCGGCGACAAGCGCGAGCTCTACATCAAGAGCTACCAGCGCTACCGGGAGGAAGCGCGCGCATCGATGGTGGAGATCTTTCGCCAGGAGATGCCGGTGCGCCAGCGGCTGGAGCGCATCTTTGCCTCCGCGCTGAACATCTATCTCTCGGGTGACACTGGTCCGCGGGGCTGCTTCACGGTGGTGACTGCGGCCTCCGAGGCGGTGAGTGATCCTGAGATCCGCGCCATGGTGCTCGAAGGTCTCACCGAACTCGACAAGGCCTTTGCCAATTGCTTCCGCCGCGCCAAGGAGAAGGGCGAGCTGCCTGATAGCGCCGACCCGGCGGTGCTGGCGCAGGTCGCATCCGCCACGGTGCACACGATCGCCATCCGTTCCCGCGCCCGCGTCCCGCGCAAGGAGCTCGAGGCCATCGTCAGCGGCGCGATCGACGTGATGGTGGGGGCTAAACCCTAGCTGTCGTCCTGGCGAAAGCCAGGACCCATAGCCACCGAATGCAGTTTTGGCGAAAGCTCGGGGTTAGAACGTCGTGCCGCAACTGGTCGTGGCTTTCGCCAGGACGACACTATTGTTGTGGCGCGACTATGCCGCGCGGATATGCGCGAGGAAGCGGTCCACTTCGTCCCGCAGCCGCTGCGACTGTTTTGACAGCTCGATCGCCGATCCCAGCACTTCCTCAGCCGCGGTGCCGGTCGCAGCGATGCCGGCGGTGACGCCGGAGATGTTTTGCGAGACCTCGCCGGTGCGAGCCGCGGCCTGCTGGACGTTCTGCGCGATCTCTTGTGTCGCCGTGCCTTGCTGACCGACGGCTGCCGCAATCGCGGCCGAGATTTCGTCGACCTCCCGGATCGTCGCACAGATCGACTGGATGCCGTCGACAGCACCGGTGGTCTCTCCCTGTACCGCTGTCACCTGCGCGCCGATCTCCTCCGTCGCCTTCGCGGTCTGGGTCGCCAGCGCCTTCACCTCGGAGGCGACCACGGCAAAGCCGCGGCCGGCTTCGCCCGCGCGCGCCGCCTCGATCGTCGCGTTCAGCGCGAGCAGATTGGTCTGTCCCGCAATGCCGTTGATGAAGGAGACGACGTCGCCGATCTTTTGCGCGGCGTCGGCAAGGCTCTGCACGCGCGCATTCGATCGTTCCCCGTCGCTCGCAGCCCTGCCGACGACCTCTGTCGCATGGGCGAGGCGGCGGCTGATCTCGGTCATGGACGAGGACAGTTCTTCTGCGGCGGCCGCTACCGTCTGGACGTTCTCCGAGGCCAGCGCCGAGGCCGAAGACACGGTGCGGGTCTGTTGCCGCGACTGCTCGACGATCTCGGACATCGAGCGGGCGGTGTGCTCCATCTCGACCGCGGCCGAGGACACCGTGGTGACGACGTCGCGGATGCTGGCTTCGAAATTGTCGGCGAGTGCGGCGAAGGCGCGCCGCTTCTCCGCTTCGGACTGTGCCTTGGCCTCGAGCTGCTCGGCCTGGAGCTTGCCAAAGCTTACGGCATTGTCGCGGAACACCGCGACGGCCTTCACCATTGCGCCGACCTCGTCATTCGCTTTGCTGGCGGGAATGGCGACGTCGAGCCGACCATCTGCGAGCTCGCGCATCACGCTCGTGATCGAGATGATCGGGCGCGAAATGCTGCGAGCAATGAGATAGCCGACGATCGCGGCCAGCACGAGCCCGAGCGCGGCGATCCCGATCGCGAGCATCCAGGCGCGGTCGGCCGAGGCCTCGTAGTCGGCATTATCCATCACCAGCTCGACCGCGCCGAGCGGTTTGCCGGAAAAATCCTTGATCGGTCCGAGCAGCGCGGCGACCGGCGTCGTGTCGAGCTTGGCCTGCCGCATCGTGAAGTCGCCGCCGGTGGCGCGGCCGTAATCGGCCGCATCGAAGAAGCTCTTGCCCTTCAGCGTGCCACCGAACAGCTTGAAGCTTGAACCGTCGGCGAGATGGAAGGCGACGTCGACATGGCGGTTGGCCTTGAAGTCGTCGAAGAACGGTTGGCCGAAGGTCAGACCGAATTCGACCGTGCCGAGATGCTTGCCGGCTTGCGCGATCGGCACCACGCCGCGGATGCCGAGTCCGGCCACACCGCCCTCGAGACCGACCACGACCTTGCGGTCCTGGTTAGCGACGACGACCGTCTTGCGAAAGCCGGAGAGGTCGTCGCCGAATTTCGCCGGCTGGTGCACGCGCAGGAACGAGGTCGCCGGCGCCACATGAAACTGGAACTGATCGACGCCGTAGTCCGACTTGGTCGCGGCAAAGACCGGTCCGAACAGGCGCACCAGCGCCTCGCGATCCTGCTTCGCCATGGCCTCTTGCGTCGCCGGCATCGCCGCGACCACGGCGCTCATCGCGGCGGCGCGATGCGATTCCTCGGCGATGCGCGATTGCAGCGCATCGTAATGACTGCGCAGCTCGCGCTGGTCGGCGCGGTCGATGATCCCGGCGATGATCCACATCGCTCCGAGCACGGCAAATAGGGCGGTCGCCGCCGCCGTCACCGCCAGCGCAACCGTGATCCGCATCCTGAGGCCGAGGTTCGCTCGCATGTTCGACCCATTCGTTGAGCGTTGATTAACAACGTCTATCAACTTCTCGCTAAGAGAGGGTGAACGGGGATGCTGGTGGGGAGGGGCGGGGAGACGAGCCCAAACAAAGCTGTCGTCCTGGTCAAGCGCAGCTCTTGGCAACGCGTAGCGTTGTCCAGGGCGGAGCGCAGATCCAGGACCCATTACCCCAGGAAGTGGTTTGGCGAAGACTCCGATTACGACTTCGCGCCGCAACTTCTCCCTGGGGTAATGGGTCCTGGCTTTCGCCAGGACGACATCGAAAGTGAGGCGCGGTCGTGCCTCTTCCAACCAGGCGAGGCCTCAATACCCCCTGGCCCGATCCACCACATTCTCCAGCACACCGCCCGCTTCGAAGCGCGCTATCTGCTCGGCGACGTAGGCCGAGATCGCGTCCGCATCGGTGTCGGCTGCGTTGTGCGGGGTCAGCAGCACCTTGGGGTGGGTCCAGAACCGGCTGGTCGCCGGCTGCGGCTCCTGCACAAAGACGTCGAGCGAGACGGCGCCCAGCGTGCCGTCGTCGAGGCAGGCCAGGATGTCGGCTTCGTTCTGCAAGCCGCCGCGGCCGGCATTGATCAGCACCGGCGCGCCGAGCGGGCTGTTGCGGCTGAGCTTGGTGAAGACGTCGCGATTGAGGATGCCATGCGTGTCCGGCGTCAGCGGCAGCAGGCAGACCAGGATGTCGGTCGCGCGCAGGAACGCGTCGATTCCATCCGTGCCGTGGAAGCATTCGACGCCCTCGATCGTGCGCCGGCTGCGGCTCCAGCCGGCGACGCGGAAGCCGAGCCGGCGCAGCACATCGGCCGCATCAGTGCCCAGCGTGCCGAGCCCCATGATGCCTACCGTGACCGCGCTCGCCGGCCATTGATATGTCGGCTCCCAGCGCTTCTCGCGCTGGCACTGGCGCAAATAGAGCTCCTGGCGATGGTGCATCAGCACATGCAGCACGACATATTCGGTCATGCGGTTGGTCAGGTCGGGCACGGCGACGCGCACCAGCGGCACATCGGGCAGGCTCTTGTCTGCCATCAACGCGTCGACGCCGGCGCCGAGATTGAAGATCGCACGCAGATTGGGGAACGCACCGAGATCGCCCGGCACCGGTTTCCAAACGGCGGCATAGTGCACCTCGGCCGGATCAAGGGCGGAATCGGGCAGCAGCACCACGCGCCGGCCGCCGCAGACCGCGTCGAACCGGGCCTTCCAGCGCTCCGGCAGCCAGTTCTGCTGCGTGCTGTTGATCAGGACGGCCAGTGTGCCTTTGGTCATTCGAAGTGCCTCGTCGAGTTCCGCTTGAGAAGGCCCTCCTTGGCACGATCTGCCGGATTTTTCTTGCAAATTTTTTCCGCAGCCGTGTCGGGGCGGGGCATATTGGCGCGTCTTTAGAACAGACGAGGAAAGTGTCGCCTATGCTTTATGCCATTCTTTGCTATCACGATGAGGACTTCGTCGGCTCCTGGAGCAAGGACCAGGACGAGGCCGTGATGAAGAAGCTCGCCGTGGTGCAGGAGAAGCTCACACAGCAGGGTCGGCTCGGCCCGGTGGCGCGGCTGTTGCCGACCACCGCGGCGGCGACGCTGCGCAAGGAAGACCCGCCGCTGGTGCTCGACGGCCCCTATGCGGAGACCAAGGAGCAGTTGCTCGGCTTCTATATCGTCGACTGCAAGAACCTCGACGACGCGCTCGATGTCGCGCGCGAGCTCGGCGCTGCCAATCCCGGCGGTGCCTATGAGGTGCGTCCCGTCGGTGTGTTCAGGCCCGGAGGGAATCTGACGTGAGCGAGGCCGACACCGCCTGGATCGAGACTGCGCTGACCTCGGCGCGCCCCCAGGCGGTCGGCGCGCTGCTGCGCTATTTCCGCGATCTCGATACCGCCGAGGAGGCTTTTCAGAACGCCTGCCTGCGTGCGCTGAAAACCTGGCCGCAGAACGGGCCGCCGCGCGATCCCGCGGCCTGGCTGATCATGGTCGGCCGCAACGTCGCGATCGACGAGGTCCGCCGCGCCCGCAAGCAGCAACCGCTGCCAGAGGACGACCAGGCGATCTCCGATCTCGACGACGCCGAAGGCGCGCTTGCCGAGCGGCTCGACGGCTCGCATTACCGCGACGATATTTTGCGGCTGATGTTCATCTGCTGCCATCCGCAGCTGCCGGCGACGCAGCAGATCGCGCTGGCGCTGCGTATCGTCTCCGGTCTCACGGTGAAGCAGATCGCGCGCGCCTTTCTGGTCTCGGAAGCCGCGATGGAGCAGCGCATCACCCGCGCCAAGGCGAAGGTCGCTGACGCCGGCGTACCCTTCGAAGCGCCCGGCGCGGTCGAGCGTTCCGAGCGGCTCGCCGGCGTCGCGGCGATGATCTACCTGATCTTCAACGAAGGCTATTCGGCGAGCGGCGATACCGCGGAGCTTCGCAAGCCGCTGTGCGAGGAGGCGATCCGGCTGGCGCGGCTGCTGCTGCGGCTGTTCCAGAGCGAGCCGGAGATCATGGGCTTGACGGCGCTGATCCTGTTGCAACATGCGCGCAGCGCCGCGCGCTTTGCCGCGGACGGGTCGCTGATCCTGCTGGAGGACCAGGACCGTTCGCTGTGGAACCGCACCATGATCGCGGAGGGCCTCGCCCTGATCGACAAGGCGATGCGCCACCGCCGCAGCGGGCCCTATCAGATCCAGGCCGCGATCGCCGCGCTGCACGCGCGCGCATCGACGCCGGAGGAGACCGACTGGACGCAGATCGACCTGCTCTACGGCGCGCTCGAACTGGTGCAGCCCTCGCCGGTGGTGACGCTCAACCGCGCGGTCGCGGTCTCCAAGGTGCGCGGACCGCAGGCCGCACTCGAGCGGATCGAGCCGCTGGCGCCGAAGCTTGCCAACTACTTCCATTTCTACGGTGTGCGTGGCGCCTTCCTGATGCAGCTCGGCCGCAACGATGAGGCCCGCATCGCCTTCGACCGCGCCATCGCGCTCGCCAACACCTCCGCGGAAGCCGCCCACATCCGCATGCATCTCGATCGCCTGATCCGGGACAGCCAGCCGAAGCCGAAGGAAAGCGCTAAGGAAAGCGCTAAGGCGAAATAGGGCAACACCATCTCCGCCGTCATGCCCGGGCTTGTCCCGGGCATCCACGTTCCCTCTTGGCGTTCAAGGCGTGGATGGCCGGGACATCTGTGCGAAGACGCGCTTCGCGCTAATGCCCGGCCACGACGTAGGGCGGCATTGTGCCAAAAATTTCGTGTCGATCTTGTCGACCGGGGTCTCCCTCGTTCGTCCTACGCACGTATCCCGGGAGCCAATCCATGTTGAAAGCCATTGCCGTCATCGCCATCGTCCTCGCGGCCGGAATTGCGGCCGTGCTCGTCTTTGCCCTGACGAAGCCCGACACATTCCGCGTCGAGCGCAGTCTCGCCGTGAAAGCGCCGGCCGATACGATCTATCCGGTGGTGGCCGATTTCCGCCGCTGGACCGCCTGGTCACCCTATGAGGGCCGCGATCCCGCCATGAAGCGGACTTTCGGAGGAACCGCGGAAGGCAAGGGCGCGACCTACGCCTGGGACGGGAACAACAATGTCGGCGCCGGTCACATGGAGATCCTCGAGGCCAACGTGCCCTCGAGGCTCCGCATCAAGCTCGATTTCGAGCGCCCGTTCGAAGGCCACAACAACGCCGAGTTCACCTTTGTGCCGCAAGGCGATGCCACACTGGTTACATGGGCGATGTCCGGTCCGGCCCCCTTCCTGTCCAAGGTGATGCAGGTGTTCATCAACATGGACAGCATGATCGGCAAGGATTTCGAGGCCGGACTCGCCAGCCTGAAGAAGCTCACGGAGAAGCAATAGGCGTTACTACACACGAAGAGGAGAGAAACGATGCTCAATCCCTATCTGTTCTATCAGGACACCTGCGAAGCGGCATTCAACCATTACGCCAAGGTTCTCGGCGGCAAGATTGATGCAATGATGCGTGCATCGGATGCGCCGCCGGAGGTGCCCGCCTCGCCGGGTCGCGAGAAGATGATCATGCATGCGCGGATGTCGCTGCCCGACGGTAGCGTATTAATGGGCTCCGATGCGCCGCCCGAGCATTTTCACAAGCCGCAGGGCTTCTCGATCTCGATCACGGTCAAGGATCCCGCGGATGGCGAGCGTAAGTTCAACGCGCTCGCCGACGGCGGCAGCGTCACCATGCCCTTCAGCAAGACGTTCTGGGCCAAGGGCTTTGGCATGTGCGTCGACAAGTTCGGCATTCCGTGGATGGTGAACTGCCCGGCGGAAGGAATGTGACGGGCGCGACCGCCCACATGATCGATTGAAATGTGATCCCCTCTCTCCAAACCCGCGGGAGAGGGGACACATAGCGACTCGTACGGAGCGTAGAGTCGTTCCGTCGCGCGCGGATCGGCCGCTTGCCTCTCACCGGGTTGATCCGGTCACGTCCCCGTCCGGCGGCGCCGGTTGCACGCAGCGAGGACAGATCACGAGCTTGGTGCCGAGCTGCCTGTCGTTTTCCGCTTCGATCTCGTCATGGACCGCCCACCACGCGTCGGAGTACGGCCGCAGGGTGCCGAGCACTCGTTCCCGCTCCTGATTGGGATCACTTGTCGCGGGCGCGGGGTTCGTTGCGGGCCGCTTCGCGATATGAGGGCGGTTCGGGCCTTTGTTGGGGTCTTGGCCGAGGCCATCCCATGCGATCGGACGACGCTCCTGCGCCGGGGCGACTGCACATCCAAGCAGCGTTGTGCAGAAAGTGAGCAAGATCAAGCCATGTCGCATCATGCCGGGACCCAAAGTTCGGCGCGCGACGGGCAAGATACGCGTGGGGAAACTTGCATCGCGTCGGTCAAATGGAACTTAAGGCAAACCAATTGGCCGGCATGCCGAGCAATGAACTTACGATTCGCATCACTCTGCGCGAGCAGTGCGGCTGCTTCGTGAAACGATGCGGACTGCATCGCACAACAATTGACGCAATATTGGGCTGTGATCTGCAAGTAAGAATCGGTATTTGTGAGTCATAAAATCTACAAACTGGGATGGACGTCACTTGGAAGGGGAGCGACCGATGGCAGCGGCGCTACAGATCAATTTTGCTCTTTGGGGGATGCTCATTTGCGCCAGCATGAAGCTGGTGCCGGTGATCCAGACTCTCTTTTGAAGCCAGCCAGCGCGTGATGGCGAAGACCCCCGGTGCGCACATTGCGTGCGAGCACAGGGAACCTGCCGTATGGCCTCGGACCAGGCAAGCCAAAGGCCATTGGAGCGGCTGCCAAATTCGTCAGCGGCAGCGCGGATAGATCGCGGCGAGATCACGCCCCTTCAGCAAGAGCAACCGCGAGGTGAGGCCGCCACGGCGGCTGATCCAGTCGCGCACCGGGCCGGGATAGGCGGCAAGCACCGCGACCGATGCTTCCGGCTCGGCATAGAAGCGCCCGCGCCCGTCGACCGAGCGCGCGGCATGGAAGCCGAGCACCGCACGCTTGGTGACGCAGATGCGCTCGCCCGGCACGATGCTCAAGACCAGCGTGCAGGCTGACAGACAAGGACCGTCGATCACCACGCGCTCGCCGCTCTCGCGCACCTTCTCGAACAGGTCGAGAAACGGCCCGACCGCTCCGCCCGGTGATTGGATGATGCGGATCTCGGCGGCCGCGGGCGCAGAGGTGAGCAGAGCTGTCGCGAGCATCAAGGCTTTGAAGGTGACGCGTCGCATGGCACTCTCCGAACTCTCGACATCGTAGAGTGGGCAAACCGAAAGCGTGCCCACCTATGGCGCAAATCGGGGGAGGTGAGTGGGCACGGCGCTTTCGCGCCTTTGCCCACCCTACAAATTCCGCGCCTACCCGTTGCGCCGCTGGCCGCGCAGCGTCGGCAGGCCGATACCTGCCGCATCGAAGCCGCCATCAACGGCCAAAATTTGGCCGGTGATGTAGCTCGCATTTGCCGAGCACAGGAAGTAGATCGCTTCCGCGAGTTCCTCTTCCAGGCCGTAACGGTTGAGCGGAATGGCGTCGTGATAGTCGGCGCGGATCTCCCTGCTGTGCACCTGCTTCGCCATCGCGGTGTCGACAGGCCCCGGCGCGACCGCGTTCACGCGGATATTGAGCGAGGCGAGCTCCACCGCGAGCTGCTTGGTGAGGTGCGCCAGCCCCGCCTTGCTGGTGCCGTAGGCCGAGCGCAGCGTCGAGGCGCGCACCGCCGAGATCGAGGTGATGTTGACGATGGCGCCGCCATCGCCGTCGCGCATCAAGGGCACCGCCGCCTTGGTGCAGAGGAACGGGCCGGTGAGGTTGACCTCGAGCACGCGGCGCCAGTCAGCCTCCGACGTCTCCATCAGCGGCGCGAACACGGCAATGCCGGCATTGTTGACGAGCGCATCCAGCCGACCGAACCGCCGTTCGACCGTGGTCATCGCCGCGCCGACCGCCGCCTTGTCCGAAACGTCGCAGGTCAGCGCCAGCGTCGCCTCGCTTTGGCCGATCTCGGCGACCGCGCGGCCGAGCAACTCGCCCTCGATGTCGAGCAGCGCCACGCGCCAACCCTCGGCAAGGAACTTCTTCGCGGTCGCAAGCCCGATGCCGCGCGCGGCTCCGGTGACGAGGGCGACTTTTTGCGGGGCTTGCGGCATTGGTTGATCTGTCCTGTGTCCGAGAGAGGCGCCTGAGCGCGGGCTCCTTTTACTTCGCTTTCGTTCCAGCAAGAAAGGTCTCAGGCCTAAACCTATCGACCCGATCCGGCCCGAATGCGCCGTCCGTAGTCGCACTGGCGCTGCCTCCAAATATTTTCTGCGCCGCTGTCGGGGCGGCGAGAGGTCGTTCGTCTTACAGGGGAATGCGGGCCGCCTGGACTTCGTCGCGCCCCGGAATGACAGCGAGCAACAAGGAACCCCCATGCGATTCATGATGCTCATGATCCCGCTCGGTTACGAGAGCGCGCCGCCGGATGTACAGCTCGATCCGGAACGCGTTGCCGCGATGATGCGCTACAACGAGGCGCTGAAGGATGCCGGCGTGCTGATCACGCTCGATGGCCTGCATCCGCCCTCGATGGGCGCGCGTGTCTCGTTTGCGACCGGCGTGCCCATTGTCACCGATGGACCCTTCGCTGAGGCCAAGGAGGTTTTGGGCGGTTACTGGATGATCGAGGTTGCCTCACGCGCCGAGGCGATCGCCTGGGCGAAGAAGTGCCCGGCTTCGCCCAACGAAATCATCGAGATCCGGCAGGTGCAGGAGATGGGCGACTTTCCGCCAGATGTGCAGGCAGCGGCCGCCGGATTCGACGACCTGAAGAGGTAGCCACGGCGGGTCGCGACGAAATTGCGACTGACGTTCAATCGATCAACAAGGAGAAAACCGATGAGCACCGAACACAAATTCCTCGCCGTCTATCTCGGCAGCATGAACGGCTCGAAAATGGCGGCCTGGCGCGCGCTGCCCGAGGCCGAACGGAAAGCAAAGGAACAGGAGGGCATGGCCGCCTGGCACGGCTGGGTCGAGAAGCACAAGGCCGTCATCGTCGAGATCGGCGGCCCGCTCGGCAAGACCCGCAGGATCGACGCGAGCGGCATCACCGAGGTCAGCAATGCGCTGACCGGCTTCACGGTGGTGCGGGCTGCCTCGCAAGAGGAGGCTGCAAAGCTGTTCGAGAACCATCCGCATTTTGCGATCTTCCCGGGCGAGGCGATCGAAGTCATGCCCGTGCTGCCGATTCCGCAGATGTAGCTGCGGGCGAACTCGTTTCCGGCTCGATGTCGACGCATCGGCCCGGCACGACCGTGGAAGTACGGGGTTAATCACGCCGCATCGCCGCTAGTGACCTTCACGCCCGGCTCATGTAAAAGTCGTTCACATGAGCTGGCGCAAGGAGCAACGCCGCGCCGAGCGCGGCTATCACCACGGCAATCTGAAAGAAGCCCTGTTGCAGGCCGCTCTAGGCCTGATCGCCGAGAAGGGCGCGGCCGGCTTCACCTTTGCCGATGCCGCGCGCATGGCCGGGGTCAGCGCGGCGGCGCCCTACCGGCATTTCCGCGACCGCGACGAGCTGTTGTCCTCGATCGCCCAGCGCGGCTTCGAGCAGTTCGAGGCGCGCCTGGCCGCGGCCTGGGACGACGGACACCCTGATACGGTCACCGCGTTCGAACGCGTCGGTAAGGCCTATCTCGCCTTCGCGCGCGAGGAGCCCGCCTTCTACAACGCGATGTTCGAATCGGGCGTGCCGGTCGATGCCAATCCGGCGCTTCAGGCCGCGAGCGAACGTGCCTTTAACATCATTCGCGCCGCGGCCGAACGGCTTGCGGCGCTAACGCCGCCGGGCACGCCGCGGCCGCCGGCGATGATGATGGCGCTGCACATCTGGTCGATGGCGCACGGCGTGGCCTCTTTGTTTTCCCGCGGCGATGCCGCACGGCGAAAACTGCCGATGTCGCCGGACGAACTGCTCGAAGCCGAGGTGCTGATCTATCTGCGTGGCCTCGGCTTCCCGACCGACCGCCGTCCGCCAGCGAAGAGCGCCGAGCCGCCACCGGTACCACCGGAGGCGTCCTCCGGTTCTGGCGTGCCGCCCGGCGGTCCTTGGGGCAAGCCGAAATAAAGTTGCGCAAATAATTCCGCGAGCCTGTCTTGCGGCCGGCTTGACAAAATCACGGGATGGTCTAGCTATGTAAATGTTATTTACATTCACAACGGCGCTGATGCCGTGATGGAGATGGGAAATGGCCTACACCGCTGATGTCAATCGATGGCGCGGCCCTGACCAATACCAACAGTACCAGCGTCCTCACATGCTCGAGACGCCCTGGCATCCCGGCTGGATCGCCGTGACTATTCTCGGCTTCATCATCTGGTGGCCGATCGGACTTGCCCTTCTCTTTTTCACACTCGGGAGCAGAAGAATGTCGTGCTGGAGCCACCAGGATCGCTGGCAGAACAAGATGGAGAGGATGCAGTACAAGATGGACCGCATGCGCGATCGCATGGAGCGCCGTGGCTTCGGCTTTGGCTTCGGCCCGCCGTCATCCGGCAACCGCGCCTTCGACGAATATCGCGCCGAGACGCTGCAGCGGCTCGAGGAAGAGCAGCGCGAGTTCAAGGATTTCCTGAGCCGACTGCGTCACGCCAAGGACAAGGAAGAGTTCGACCAGTTCATGGCGCAGCACAAGACGCGTCCGACCCCGCCGCCCAACGACCAGCAGCAGGGCTGATCTGGGAACTGGCACCTCTCAAAGCCTTCAGGCGCATGCCCCCAAAGTCCTGATGGCCCCGAGCCGCCCGCCTGCGCAACCCGCAGGCGGGCGGTTTGGTTTTTGGTGCTTTCTTTCCTCGTCCGCCGGGCCTGCGAGGGATTGTCATGCCCAGGCTTGTCCCCTGGCATCCACGTTCTTGCATCGCGGGGCAAGGCGTGAACGGCCGGGGCTCGGCTCCGCCAAGGCTGCGCCGGGCCCACAACGTGGTCGGCCACCGAAACTTCAGCGAAGGCGCCAAGCCCGGTCATGACGTTGCGAAAATGTCAGCGCCGGTCCTCGAACGGTGCGTCTATTGACACTAGGATGTGTGCGTGCCGCTTCGCCGATGGGCGCAGGTTATTCCAGGACGAAGTTTCATGGACCGCCACACCCGATTGCTGCTCGGCATCACCGCGTTCGCGGTGTTGGGCTATATCGGCCTCATCTACGGCGGCTGCGCGCTTGATCCGGATTGCCATTTTGGCCGGTGTCCGGGGCAGCGCTCGTTCTGCGGTGTGGTCTACGGGCACGTGCAGGACCAGAGGGTGCCGTAGAACCCGGGCCGCGGGAGGCGCGACCAAGTCCTGACAACGCGTTTTCCGCGTGGGCAGGTACCACCATGACCGATGCCGGGAAGCAGGGCGGACGAAGCTGTGCTTACAGCAACTTGTCGCAAGAGCTGCCATCGGGGCCGCGATTGTCGGAGCCAGATCGTAGAGCGTCAAGACATCTCCGAGCTGCGCGGATGCAACGCGCGCGGCGGTCAGCCGCGACGTTCAGGTCGTGGTCGCGAGCTGCGCGCACACCGACGCCAGGAAGTGTTCGTAGGCATGGTCCACGATCTCGTTGAGCGATCGTGTTCGCGCGAACATCGCCTTGGCCTCGGCGAGAAACTCGTCCCGGGTCGGTATCTTCGGCAGATGCAGATGCGTCAGCGCGTCGACGCCGTCATGAGCGCGATTGAGAACGTCGTGCAGCGTCGGCAGTTGCAGCTGGGCCAGATCGGCGCGGTGAAGCGCCGATGAGATCGCATGCGCGAGCGTCTGCGCATCGAACCGTCCGGCAAGCTCGCGGGCCGCCCGATTGATGACCCGTGCGCCGAGCGGCTGCTCGTTGCGCAGCACCTGTTCGGGCGGCGCCTTCATGTTCCAGACAACGCCGATCCACGACAAGACCTTCAGGACGTAATAGGTCACGTCGATCTCCCACCAGCGGAAGCCTTGTCGCACGCTGCTCTGGTAGGCGTGGTGATTGTTGTGCCAGCCCTCACCCAGCGTGAACAGCGCCAATAGCCAGTTGTTGCGGGAGTCATCACCCGTCACGTACCGCTTGCGTCCATGCACGTGGGCGAGGGAATTGATGCAGAAAGTCGCGTGATAGAGCAGCACCGTGCTCCAGAGGAAGCCAACGACCAGGCCTGACCAGCCCGCCGCCAGGAAGCAGAGCGTTGCAAGCGTGAAAGCCGGCAGCAGCTCCAGCCGATGCAGCCACATCAGCTCCGGATAAGCGGCGAAATCACCGACCTTCACGAGATCGGTCGTGTCGTGTTGCCGCGAAAAGATCCAGCCGAGATGGCTGTAGAGGAAGCCGCGGTGACGCGGCGAATGCACGTCGGTCTCGGTATCGGAATGCAGGTGATGGTGCCGATGCTTGGCCGCCCACCACAAAACGCTCTTCTGCGCGCTGCTCTGCGCGAGGCAGGCCAGGATGAACTGAAACATCCGGCTGGTCGCAAACGCCCGATGTGAGAAGTAGCGGTGGTAGCCGGCTCCGATCGCAAACATCCGCACGCAATAGAGTGAGACGCAGATCGCGACGGCCTGCCAATCGATGCCTGACCAGATCGCCGCAAGACAGCCGAGATGGACCAGGAGAAACGGCAGGGCGGAGGGATACATGATGTCGTCGTGCTGGTCGTCGTCGGCGGTATTGGGCGACATGTTTTCGGAAGGACCTTGAACCAAGAGGATGCGGGATTCGCTCCGGCCGAGCTAAAGTCGGCCGCCTGCGAAAAACCCCGCTGATGGCGTGCCACCGCGGGGTCGTGAACGAGATGCTTTTGCCGGGAGATTCCGGCCAAAGCAGTCGGCCGAAGCTCGATAATTGAGCATATGGTCCTGAATGCCTGCTATGCAAGCACGTAGTCTCACGGAAAGCGGCGCTGCGGCGCTGACCGCTTGATGCGCGCCTCGCTCAGGCGGCCCGCCGGTCGCTCTCGCCGCCATGAGGCGGCATGACCGGCTCCGAGCTGGTCTGGCCTGGCGCGTCCAGCACCGCGACGTGATGCCGGTGCACCATCTCCCAGCCCTTCCATCCCGTGAACAGGAGGATGCCGACGACGATGAGCGACAGAACCACGCCCCACGGCTTGACCGCAGCTTCAGTGCCTTGCGCGTAACGGAGATAGAAGTTGACCAGCGCCAGCACGACCGCCGCGAGATTGCCGACCATGTGATACCAGGCATCCTCGAGGCTGCGGATTCGGGGCTCGCTCAAGAAGTCGGTAAAACCGGCTACGGCAGCAACGAGCGCCATGACGATGCCGGCGCCGATCAGCCAGATCGCGGCGCGGGCCCAGAAGGCATCGCCGGTTCCGATGAAGGCCAAGTCGGCGATCGGCGCGCCGACCAGGAAGGCGACGGGGAACGGAATCAGCATGGGGTGCAGGGGGTGATCGCCGATCGCGGCAGTCGTTTTGGGGTTGATGCTCATGGCAAAACCTCGCCAAAGATGAATTTCCGGGACAACTTTTCCGGGCGAGGGCTGGTTCCTGCAGGCGCGAGGGGCGCTCCTCATGCTATGTGCGGGGAGGAAGCGGAACTCTGGTGTCCCGGACGTAGCGGGCCTGTCCTCCCCCCCATCCCCCTGCACTGCCTGCCTTTCCCGCAGCCAAATTCGTCCCCGGTAACCCCGCATTAACCAACGCCGGGCTCTGGTAATTGCGGACAGTCGCGCTCGAAGCCGTGTCGAGGCCCATAGTTTTGACATCTTGGCGGGGAATGCAGGCGGCCGGCTTTGGAGAGCCTTTGGACGAGCCCTGCACCCCAAAAAACCAAGGCTTTGAGCGGGCTTGCCGGCCGCGCCGGTTCTAGCGCGGCTGTTAGAGGATACCGGCCGCCATTTGCTGGCCGAAGGACATTAGGTAACGATCGCCTTGAGAGGATACTGCTTATGAATCCGGCCGACGTGGCTCAGTCAGCCCTTCCGGTTGCTGCCTCCGCCGACGTGTCGCTGATCGCGCTGTTCTGGCAGGCTCACTGGATCGTGAAGGCGGTGATGCTGGGACTTCTGTCCTGCTCGGTCTGGGTCTGGGCGATCGCCATCGACAAGATCTTTCTTTACGCGCGCACACGGCGCTCGATGGATCGTTTCGAGCAGGCCTTCTGGTCCGGCGAGTCGATCGAGGAGCTCTATCGCACGCTTTCGGCCAAGCCGACCCATTCCATGGCGGCCTGCTTCGTGGCGGCGATGCGCGAATGGAAGCGTTCCTTCGAGAGCCATGCCCGCTCGGTCGCGGGCTTGCAGATGCGCATCGACAAGGTGATGAACGTCTCGATCGCGCGCGAGGTCGAGCGGCTGGAACGCCGGCTCCTGGTGCTCGCGACCGTCGGCTCCGCCGGCCCCTTCGTCGGCCTGTTCGGCACGGTCTGGGGCATCATGTCGAGCTTCCAGTCGATCGCGGCGTCGAAAAACACCTCTCTGGCGGTGGTGGCCCCTGGTATCGCGGAGGCGCTGTTTGCCACCGCCGTCGGTCTCATCGCCGCCATTCCTGCCACTATTTTCTACAATAAGTTCACCTCCGAGGTGAATCGGCAGGCCCAGCGGCTCGAAGGCTTCGCCGATGAATTTTCCGCCATTCTGTCACGTCAGATCGACGAGCGGGGCTGACCGAGGGCATGTATGACGGCATGTATAGTGTGAAGGGCAATTTGGGCATCAGACCATGGGCATGAACGTCGCGAGTTCGTCCGGAGGCGGCGGGCGCCGCAGCCGGCGCAAGCCGGTCATGGCCGAGATCAACGTCACCCCCATGGTCGACGTGATGCTGGTGCTGCTCATCATCTTCATGGTGTCGGCGCCGCTGCTCACCGTCGGCGTGCCACTCGATCTGCCGCAGACCCAGGCCAAGAGCCTCGAGCAGAACGACCAGAAACCGATCCAGATGTCGGTCGACATCAAAGGCAAGGTGTTCATCAACGACGCCGAGATCGCAATCAACGAGCTGGTGCCGAAGCTCAAGGCGATCACGGACGCCCGCGGCGGGCTCGAGGAACGCATCTATCTGCGTGCCGACAAGAAGGCCGATTACGGGACGGTGGCCAGGGTGATGGGCCTGCTGTCCGGCGCGGGCTTCAAGAAGCTCGCCCTCGTCACGGAAGCGGAGCAGGGGTAGGCCGTGAAGGTGAAGGTCGACAAGACACTCGTTGCGTCGATTGCCCTCCACGTCCTCGTGCTGGGATGGGGCCTCGTCACCTTTAGCAGCAAGGCTTACGTCGCGCCGGAGGAGTCGCTTCCGATCGACATCATCTCCACCGATCAACTCGCGAAGATGATGGCGGGGCAGAAGACCGGGGAGAAGGACAAACCGAAGCCCAAGGTCGAGAAGATCGCGGAGCCCAAGCCCGAGGAAGACGCCGTCGGCAAGGTCACCGAGAAGAAAGAGCTGATCAAAACCAACTCGACCCCCGAGCCGCCGCCAAAACCCGTCGAGAAGCCGGTCGAGAAGAAGCCCGAGCCGCCCAAGCCTGTCGCCGAGGCAAAGCCGAAGGAAGAGCCGAAGCCGCAGGAAAAGAAGCCTGATCCGGCCAAGGAAGATCCGATCGCCGAGCTCCAGAAGAAGCTGGACACCAAGAAGCCGCCGCCGAAGCCCGTGGAGCAGAAGGTCGCGGCGGTGCAGCCGCAACAGCAGCCCAAGCCCAAGGAGCGCACCTTCGACCCCGCCCAGATCCAGCGCGATCTCGACAAACGCGCCGCGACCCGGCATGAGCTCGCCGGCTCGGCACTGAATGCGTCGGCATCGCTGGGATCGGCGACCGGGACTGCAGCCAACAACGTCGCGACCTGGCGCGGTGCATTCCAGGGCGCGGTCAAGCGCTGCTTCACGCCGACCTACAACGGCCAAGACGCCGACCAGTATGAAGCCGACATCGACATTCCCATGAAGATCGACGGATCGCTGGCGGCCGAGCCAATCGTCGTCGCGGTGCGGGGACCGTCGCGGTCGATCGCCCAGGCTGTGGCGGAGAGCGCCAAGCGCGCCATCGTGCAGTGCCAGGTCTATTCGTTCATGCCGAAGCAGCAGTACGAGAGCTGGAAGCTCATTCCGATGACTTTCGGTCTGAAAGATATGTTGTGACATCCGAACAAAAGAATTTTGCGATGAATGATGCCCGTTCGATGAACCGCCGCCGTTTCATGACCGTCACCGGATCGGCACTCGCGATGCTCGGGGGTGGACACGCTTTCGCCCAGGGGCAGCCGCGGCTTCGCATCGATCCCACCGAATTCCAGCCGGTCCCGATCGCGATCACCAACTTCCTGCCGGGCTCGCCGTCCGACGGCGACGTCGGCAACGGCGTCACGCAAGTGATCACCAACAATCTGAAGCGCTCGGGCCTGTTCGCGCCGATCGACCAGGCCGCCTTCATCGAGCGCATCAGCAACATCGACGTCGCGCCGCAATTCCAGAACTGGAAGACCATCAACGCGCAGGCGCTCGTCACCGGCCGCATGACGCGGCAGCCGGACGGCAGGCTCAAGGCCGAATTCCGCCTCTGGGACGTGGTCTCCGGCCAGCAGCTCGCCGGCCAGCAATATTTCACCTCGCCGGAATATTGGCGGCGCATAGCCCACATCATCTCCGACCAGATCTACGAGCGGATGACCGGCGAGAAGGGCTATTTCGACAGCCGCGTGGTGTTCGTGGACGAGAGCGGGCCGAAGGAGCGCCGCGTCAAGCGGCTCGCGATGATGGACCAGGACGGCGCCAATGTGCGCTATCTGACCCGCGGCTCCGACCTCGTGCTGACGCCGCGCTTCTCGCCGAACTCGCAAGAGATCACCTATATGGAGTTCGGCCAGGGCGATCCGAAGGTCTATCTGTTCAACATCGAGACCGGCCAGCGCGAGATCGTCGGCAATTTCCCGGGCATGACCTTTGCGCCGCGGTTCTCGCCGGACGGCCAGCGCGTCATCATGAGCTTGCAGCAGGGCGGCAATTCCAACCTGTTCGTGATGGATCTGCGCTCGCGCTCGACCACGCGCCTCACCGACACGCCGGCGATCGACACTTCTCCTTCTTATTCTCCAGATGGCACCCGCATCTGCTTCGAATCCGATCGCGGCGGCAGGTCGCAGATCTACGTGATGGCCGCGGGTGGTGGGCAGGCGCAGCGCATCTCGTTCTCCAAGGACGACACCAACGCCACCTATTCGACGCCGGTGTGGTCGCCGCGCGGCGACTACATCGCCTTCACCAGGCAGGGCGGCGGGCAGTTCTCGATCGGCGTCATGAAGCCGGATGGCAGCGGCGAGCGGCTGCTCACCTCCGGCTTCCACAACGAGGGTCCGACCTTCTCGCCGAATGGCCGCGTGCTGATGTTCTTCCGTGATCCCGGCGGCAATGGCGGACCGTCGCTGTACACCGTCGACATCTCCGGCCGCAACGAGCTGAAGGTGCCGACGCCGGGCTTCGCCTCCGACCCGGCATGGTCGCCGCTACTGTCCTCGACGGCAGGTCAATAGGACGGCAGGTCAATAGATCGCGCCTCTGGACGCGCGATGTTATCGAAAAAGCGTGCAGTTTTTTTCGGGTTCGGTGAGGAAAGCAAGCTTTCCTTCACCTTGCCCTCGGCAAGGCTTGCCTAGTTGATTGAAATATCAGCAGAAACAGGTTCGCTATTGCCGAAAAACAACTCGACTTTAACGATGTTCCCTCAGAAAGGCTTCATCTGGTCTGGGTAAGACTACGCGCCAAACAGGACGCGTAGCAACTCAATGCAGCTGGCCGACCAGAAGCAGAGCGATCGAGACGAGCTGGAGCCGATACTCTACGCCGCTCTCATCAACTCTATGGTGCAGAATTTCTGGGCGATCTTCCTCGGCTCGGCCTCCGCGGCCGTGGCCGCGGTGATGACTGCGCTGAAGACCGGCGACGTGTTGCTGTGGCCGATCGCGTTTCTGATCATTGCCATCGGCACCGGGCGCGCGTTTCAGATGCGCCCCTACGAAAACCGCGTGCCGGGCTTGACGTTCCAGCAGGCCAAGCATCTGGAGCCGCGCTATTGGTTCGGCGCGCTCGTCTACGCCGCGGTCATCGGCGTGTGGTGCTTCGTCGTGATCTTCAACAACGACGACGCGGTCGCGAACATGCTCTGCGTCGCCGTCACGGTCGGCTACACCGCCGGCGGCGCCGCCCGCAATTACGGCCAGCCCAGGGTCGTGCAGTGGCACGTCGCGCTCGCCTGCGGTCCGATGTCGCTCGCCTTGCTGCTGCACGGCGGATTCTACTATATCGGGCTCGCGATCCTGCTCGTGCTGTTCTTCATCGCGCTGAAGAACATCAACCTCAGCCTGCACGCGATCTTCGTCAAGGCGCTGACCTCGAGCTTTCGCGAATCCGCGTTGGCCAGCCAGTTCGACACCGCGCTCAACAACATGCCGCACGGCCTGTGCATGTTTCGCGCCGATCGGCGCCTCGCCGTGATGAACCACCGCTTCAGCGAGCTCATGGCGCTGCCCGAGGACCTCGTCAAGCGCGGCGCCACGGCCGCCGACATCGCCTCGGCCTGCGTCGCTGCCGGGTCGATCTCGCCGGAGAGCGGCAATCAGATCCTGTCCGAGATCGAGAAGGCGCGAATCTGCGAGATCGTCACCGCCGATCCGGATCAGGCGCGCGGCCGCACGCTGGCCTGGACGTTCCAGCCGATGACCGGTGGCGGCACGGTATTGCTGCTGGAAGACATCACCGAACGCACCAGCGCCGAAGCCCGGATCAGCCATCTCGCCCGCTATGACGAGCTCACGGCGCTGCCCAACCGCGTCAGCTTCCGCGACGAGATCGAGCGGCTGCTGGCGCATTCGCGTCATTCCGAACGGCTCTCGGCGCTGCTGTTCGTCGACCTCGATCAATTCAAGCAGGTCAACGACACGCTCGGCCATCCCTGCGGCGACCAGCTGCTGTGTGCGGTCGCCAACCGCCTGCGCGAGATGTTGCGGCCGGAGGATTTCGTCGCCCGCTTCGGCGGCGACGAATTCGTCGTGTTCCAGCAGAACATCTCCTCGCCCGAAGACGCAGCTAGTCTCGCACGCCGCATCGTCGAGCGGCTGAGCGAGCGCTATCGCATCGACAATCATCTGGTCGAGATCGGCGCCAGCGTCGGCATCGCGCTGACCTCGCCCGATGGCACCAGCGCCGATACGCTGCTCAAGAACGCCGACATGGCGCTGTACCGCGCCAAGGCCGACGGCCGCGGCACCTTCTGCTTCTTCCGCGACGAGATGGCGGCGACCGTCGAGGCCCGCCGTATCCTCGAGCTCGACCTGCGCAAGGCGCTCGCCAACGAGGAGTTCGAGCTGTTCTATCAGCCGCTGGTCAATCTGAAGTCCGGCAAGATCACCACCTGCGAAGCGCTGCTGCGTTGGAATCATCCGGTGCGCGGCACGGTCTCGCCGGTCGACATCATCCCGGTCGCCGAGGACATGGGCCTGATCGTCGATCTCGGCCGCTGGATCCTGCGCCGCGCCTGCATGGAATGCATGAAGTGGCCGGAGGGCGTCAGCGTCGCCGTCAACTTCTCGCCGCAGCAATTCCACCAGCGCGACGTGCTGAGCGAAATCCGCTACGCGCTCGAAGTCTCGGGGCTTCCGGCCCATCGCCTGGAGATCGAGATCACGGAATCCTCGCTGCTGCGCAACACCCAGCTCACGCATGACATCCTGTCGCAACTGCATGCGCTCGGTGTGCGCATCTCGCTCGACGATTTCGGCACCGGCTATTCCAGCCTCAGCTATCTGCACAATTTCCCGATGCAGAAGGTGAAGATCGACCGCTCCTTCCTCGAAGGCATCGACACCGACCGGCCGCTGACGCTGCTGCGCGGCGTGGCGCGGCTGTCCGCCGACCTCGGCATGGCCGTCGTGGTCGAGGGCATCGAGACCAACGAGCAGCTCGAGCTGATCAGCGCCGACGGCACCGTCTCCGAGGGGCAGGGTTATCTGTTCAGCCGTCCAGTGCCCGCGGTGCGGATGCGCCAGCTCCTCAACGCCTCGCATGGACGCCGGGGCGACAGCGCGCTCCAGGTCGCCTTCTCGCGCTCCTTCGCTTAAGACCGCCTCTCAAAAAATTTCCTGTCGTTTCAGTCTGTTGCGGCCACCGTAGTGCTACGGTGGTTAACCCTAATCTTTCGATTGCTTTGCATCGATGTTAAGAAGCTGTTAATAAATCATGACGCGCGTGGAAGTTGTTCTGGAGAAATCCTCCTTTCTTGCGCGCGTTTGCAGTGAGCGGTGTGGGTTGTGGGTAAGGAGTTGGGATGCAGTCCTCGGCCAAAGCGGTCATTTCGGCTGTTGGGCGGGGGGCAGAACTCCTCACCGACCTCGACTATCATCTCGCAGAGACGGCAGACGAGAAGGAGGAGATCTACAATCTCCGCTACCGCGCCTATCGGCGCGAAGGCGCCGTCAAGGAATCGGCGGACGCACGGGTCACCGACCGCTACGACGAACTGCCGAACGCGTGGACCTTCGGCGTCTATCTCAACGGCGAGCTCTGCAGCTCCGTGCGCATCAGCGTGCTGACCTCGGAATGGCGCGAGTCCACCTCGGCCGACGTCTTCCCCGAGATCCTGCTGCCACGGCTCGACCGCGGCGAGGTCATGATCGACCCGACCCGCTTCGTCGCCGATCCCGACCAGGTCAAACGTGTCCCGGAATTGCCCTATCTGACGACGCGCCTCGCCTACATGGCCTGCGAGCATTTTAATGCCGATCTCGGCCTTGCGATCGTGCGCCCCGAGCATCAGGCCTTCTACCGCCGGGTGTTCCTGCACCAGACCATCGCCGAGCCCCGGCTGGTTCCCGGTCTCACCAAGCCGTTCGGGCTGATGGCGGCGGACTTCCCGACCTTCCGCAAGAAGGTGTTCGAGCGCTATCCGATCATGCGGTCGACCGCCTTCGAGCGGCGGATGCTGTTCGGGCGCGGTGGTCAGCGCCAGGCGCCGCAACGGTCCGTTCCGCAGCGGCCGGTGTTCGTGGCGGACGCCGTTCACGCCTGATTCCGAAGCGGCGACTCGGGCCGCCGTACGCCTTTCGGCCTAGAATCCCGGCAAAAAACAGTGCTGTGCCGGCTGGCGCGGCTTGCCTTCACCCTCGCGCCACATTTACAACCCATTAACCATCATGGGTGCTTTTCGCTGGTTGGGGGCATTTGATCGGCTGAGGCAAGGTTCCGTCAAGGTTGACGGAACGTTCGCTTAACCAACCCCCTGTAGACCGGACAGCAGTGGACTAACGCGAGCGTGGAGGCTCCGGAATGAAACATCCTATGCGTATCCTCCAGGGATTGAAGCTGGTCGCGGTGCTTGCCGTCGCGCTGTCGATGGGCGCCTGCGCCAACAAGAATGCTGCGACGGATGCGATGGCCAACGCGGCGACGCCGGGCAGCCAGCAGGACTTCGTCGTCAACGTGGGTGACCGCGTGTTTTTCGAAAGCGACCAGACCGATCTGACCCCGCAGGCGATCGTGACCCTGGAGAAGCAGGCGCAGTGGCTCCAGACCTATCCGCGCTACAGCTTCACCATCGAAGGTCATGCCGACGAGCGCGGCACCCGCGAATACAACATCGCGCTCGGCGCCCGCCGCGCCCAGTCGGTGCGTTCGTTCCTCGCCTCGCGCGGCATCGATCCGAACCGCATGCGCACGATCTCCTACGGCAAGGAGCGGCCGGTCGCGGTCTGTAACGACATCTCCTGCTGGTCGCAGAACCGGCGCGCCGTCACCGTCTTGAACGCGAGCTCCTGAGGTTCAGTCAGGCGCCGTTCAGCTTCAGAACTGGATGATGCCGGCGCCCTCTCGGGCGCCGGTTTCGTTTCAGCATTCTGTGACAGAAACCCCTTGGTACCAGTCACATTTTTGGCGTACTCCACTTCAATGTGTGGCGCGTCGAATGTTCCGTCGCAGGCCATTTCGCTTTTGTCGTCAGGGCAAGATGTCATCCAGATTTAAGGTCTTTACCGGCACCGCGGCGATCGCCGCGCTGCTCTCTTTGTGCTCGCCCGCACTTGCGCAATCGATCGTCGCGCAGTCGGATGATGCCGACCCCGAGATGCGGATCGAGCGGCTGGAGAACCAGCTGCGCCAGCTCACCGGCCAGAACGAAGAGCTGCAATATCGCAACCGCCAGCTCGAGGAGCGGCTGCGGGCGCTCGAAGGCGGCGCGCAAGGCGCGCCCGGACAGGCGCCCAACGTCGCGGCGATGCCGCCCGCCCAGATCGCACCAAGTCAGGTCGCGCCGGGCTATCGCCAGCAGCAGCCGCAGCAGCAGGCCGTGCAGCCGAATTACGAGCAGCCGCAGATCGCCGCTCCCGCGCCGATCGTTCAGGAGCAGCCGGCGCCCGGCGCACCCGGCACGCGCCGCCGCGGCGATGCCTTCGATCCGAACCAGAACCCGAACGCGCCCGGTGCGCCGCGCGCGCTCGGCGGCGGTCAGCAGCCGATGCCGGCAGGAGCTCCCAGTGGTGCCCCTGGCGGCCGCGGCGCCGGCGAGCCGCTCGATCTCGCCAACACCAGCCCCCGCTATCAGCAGCAGGCGGCTCCCCCGGCGGCGCAGCCCGGCTATCCGCCGGCCCAATCCGGCCATCCCGCGCCATCAGGCGGCGCTGGCCTCACGACGCTGCCGCCCTCGGCAACCCCGCGCGACGAGTTCGACCTCGGCATCGGTTACATGCAGCGCAAGGACTATGCGCTCGCCGAGCAGACCATGAAGAATTTTGCGCAGAAATACCCGAGCGATCCTCTGCTCGGCGACGCGCAATACTGGCTCGGCGAGAGCTACTTCCAGCGCCAGCAATATCGCGACTCCGCGGAAGCGTTCCTCGCCGTCACCACCAAATACGAGAAATCGGCCAAGGCGCCGGATGCGCTGCTGCGGCTCGGCCAGTCGCTCGCCGCGCTGAAGGAGAAGGAGGCCGCCTGCGCCGCCTTCGGCGAGGTCGGCCGGAAATATCCGCGCGCCTCCGCCGGCGTCAAAGCCGCGGTCGATCGCGAGCAGAAGCGGGTGAAGTGCTGACGCGTGGCGTCTAAGGTCCTGACAATGCGGATGGTGCTGCGCTAAACATCGCAATCATCCGCTGACGATTTGCTGGGCCGTCATGTCAGACGACGACAATTCTCCGATCTCGGCGCGCGAGGCGAGGCGGCTGTTCGCGGGCCTGAAAGCTGCGCCGGCGCTGGTGCTCGCGGTCTCCGGCGGGCCGGACTCGGTCGCGCTGATGTGGCTCGCGGCCCGCTGGCGGCGCAGTCTTGTGCGCGGCCCGCAACTCACCGTCGTCACCGTCGATCACGGACTGCGTCCGGAAGCGGCCCGCGAGGCGCGCGAGGTCAAGCGTCTGGCAACCGAACTCGGGCTGCCGCACCGGACCCTGCGCTGGCGTGGCGCAAAGCCGAAGACGGGACTACCTGCCGCGGCGCGCGAGGCCCGTTACCTGCTGCTCGCACAGGCCGCGCGGGCCGTGGGCGCCAGCCATGTGCTGACGGCCCACACCCGCGACGACCAGGCCGAGACCCTGCTGATGCGAATGCTCCGCGGCAGTGGACTTGCCGGGCTGTCGGCGATGGCCAGTGTCAGCGAGCGCGATGGCATCGTGCTGGCGCGTCCGCTGCTCGACGTCCCGAAGGCGCAGCTGATCGCGACCTTGAAGCGGGCGAAGGTCGGCTTTGCCGACGACCCCACCAACCGCGACACCGCCTTCACCCGGCCGCGGCTGCGCGCGCTGCTGCCACAGCTCGCGGCCGAAGGCGGCGATGCCCGCACGCTCGTGCGGCTCGCGGCAAGGCTGGCGCGCGCCAATGCGGCCGTCGAGGTGCTCGCCGACGGCGCCGAGCGCTTCCTCCGCTTGCGGGATCGCGACGTTGCGCCGCAGGCGGGCGTTCGAAGCTTCGAGGCATCGGCGTTTGCCGTCCTGCCCGAGGAGGTCCGGCTGCGGCTGCTGCTGCGGGCCATCGCCGCGCTCGGGCACGAGGGGCCGGCGGAACTCGGCAAGGTCGAAACTCTGATGTCCGCGCTTGATCGGGCCATCGCCGCAGGTCCCCGTGCAGCCGCAAATGGCCGGCCGGTCCTGAAGCAAACCCTTGCGGGAGCCTTGATCAGCCTCGCCGGCGGGCGTATTCACATCGCGCCGGCGCCGGCCCGGCGGCGCAAGGGTGCGTGAAGGGTGCATGAAGCGCGCATGAGGGCTGCATGAGGTCGGATCATGACACCGGCCGTTTCGGCTCGGCGCCGTCAGGCGACCTTAACCAGGCGGGAAAAACCCGGGCTAGGACGCCATTATTTCAGCGGGAATCGCGCTAAGATGGGATAAATAGTCCCATCTCGTTCCCTTGGCAGCGACCGGGGCGGCACCTAAATTGTATGCGTCTAACCGAGAGGATTCCTTGGGATTTCCTCGCATTGACCAAAGTAACTCCCCAAGGATCAGGGCCGCGATCCGCGCGACCACGAAGGAAGATCGATGAACGCCAATCTGCGCAATTTCGCCCTCTGGGTCATCATTGTCTTGCTGCTATTGGCATTGTTCACGCTCTTCCAGAATCCAGGTCAGCGCGCGTCCTCGCAGGACATCGCCTTCTCCCAGCTGCTGAGCGAGGTTGACCGCGGCAATGTCCGCGACGTCGTGATCCAGGGTCCCGACATCCACGGCACTTTCACCAACGGCTCCAGCTTCCAGACCTATGCGCCGAACGATCCGACGCTGGTGAAGCGGCTCTATGACAGCAAGGTGCAGATCACCGCGAAGCCGCCCGGCGACAACGTGCCGTGGTTCGTCTCGCTGCTGGTCTCCTGGCTGCCCTTCATCGCGCTGATCGGCGTGTGGATCTTCCTGTCGCGGCAGATGCAGGGCGGTGCCGGCAAGGCGATGGGGTTCGGCAAGTCGCGCGCCAAGATGCTGACCGAAGCGCATGGCCGCGTCACGTTCGAGGACGTCGCGGGCGTCGACGAGGCCAAGCAGGATCTCCAGGAGATCGTCGAATTCCTGCGCGACCCCGGCAAATTCCAGCGCCTCGGCGGCCGCATTCCGCGCGGCGTGCTGCTGGTCGGCCCTCCCGGCACCGGCAAGACCCTGATCGCGCGTGCGGTCGCGGGCGAGGCCAACGTGCCGTTCTTCACCATTTCCGGTTCCGACTTCGTCGAGATGTTCGTCGGCGTCGGCGCGAGCCGTGTCCGCGACATGTTCGAGCAGGCCAAGAAGAATGCGCCCTGCATCATCTTCATCGACGAAATCGACGCCGTCGGTCGTCACCGTGGCGCTGGTCTCGGCGGCGGCAATGACGAGCGCGAGCAGACGCTGAACCAGCTGCTGGTCGAGATGGACGGCTTCGAGGCCAACGAGGGCGTGATCCTCATTGCGGCGACCAACCGTCCCGACGTGCTCGATCCCGCGCTGCTGCGTCCGGGCCGCTTCGACCGCCAGGTCGTGGTGCCGAATCCTGACGTCGTCGGCCGCGAGCAGATCCTCAAGGTGCATGTTCGTAAAGTTCCGCTGGCGCCGGATATCAACCTCAAGACCATCGCGCGCGGCACCCCGGGCTTCTCCGGCGCCGACCTGATGAACCTCGTCAACGAAGCCGCTTTGACCGCCGCCCGCCGCAACAAGCGGATGGTGACGCAGGCCGAGTTCGAGGAGGCCAAGGACAAGGTGATGATGGGCGCCGAGCGCAAGTCGCTCGTCATGACCGAGGAAGAGAAGCTGCTCACGGCCTATCACGAGGGCGGCCACGCCATCGTCGGCCTCAACGTGCCCGCGACCGATCCGATCCACAAGGCGACCATCATCCCGCGCGGCCGTGCGCTCGGCATGGTCATGCAGTTGCCGGAGCGCGACAAGCTGTCGATGTCGCTGGAGCAGATGACCTCGCGCCTCGCCATCATGATGGGTGGCCGCGTCGCCGAAGAGCTGATCTTCGGCCGCGAGAAGGTGACTTCGGGTGCCGCCTCCGACATCGAGCAGGCCACGCGCCTTGCCCGCATGATGGTGACGCGCTGGGGCCTGTCGGAAGAGCTCGGCACCGTCTCCTACGGCGAGAACCAGGACGAGGTCTTCCTCGGCATGTCGGTGTCGCGGACGCAGAACGCCTCCGAGGCAACGGTCCAGAAGATCGATTCCGAGATCAAGCGTCTGGTCGAGGAAGGCTACAAGGAAGCAACCCGCATCCTCACCGAGAAGCATGCCGACCTCGAGACGCTCGCCAAGGGCCTGCTCGAGTTCGAGACGCTGACCGGCGAGGAGATCGTCGACCTGCTCAAGGGCAAGAAGCCGAACCGCGAGTCCGTGCTGGAGCCGGCCACGCCGCGCGCCTCCGCCGTGCCCCCGGCCGGCAAGTCGCGCCCGCGGCCCGATCCGGATCCCGGCCTGGAGCCGCAGCCGCAGGCGTAAGCTCCGAGCTGCAGATCGAATTGAAAAACGCGGCGGCAACGCCGCGTTTTTTGTGGTCTCGCAATTCAGGTCTCGTGCCCCGGACGCAGCGCGTCGCCCTTGCGACGTGGTGCGGCTGCTGAGCCGGGGCCCATGCTTCAGCGGTGTACGCGGCGGCGGGTCCCGGCTCTGCGCCACAACGCCGTAAGCGCGTTCACGCGCGTCTTCGACGCGCTATGGGCGTTGCAGCGCGTCCGGGACACGAGAGGGAGGCGCGCTATTACCGCAGACTCCGTCATTGCGAGCGCAGCGAAGCAATCCAGACTGTCACCGCGGCGGGATTCTGGATTGCTTCGTCGCAAGGGCTCCTCGCAATGACGGGGCACCAGCTTCATAGGGTGGGCAAAGGCGCGCTCGCGCCGTGCCCACCATCTCTCGGAACGCACGGTCGACATGGTGGGCACGCTACGCTTTGCCCGCCCTACGGCTCCTCATTTCGGCGATGCGCGCGGACCTCCGCCACGCGCCAGGAAATGCAGTACATCCTCGTTGAACTGCTCGGGATCCTGCAAGAACGAGAAGTGACTGACCTCCGGCTGGAGCAGCAGGCCGGCGCCGGGAATGTTCGCCGCCATGAACTCGGTATTCTCGCGCTTGATCGCCTCGTCATGATCGCCGTCCACGATCCAGGTCGGGGCCTTGATCGAAGCGAGATCCGAAGCCGTCCACTTCGGCTGGCTCTCCCACATTTTGGTGATGTCGGCGACGAAGCTCTTGTACTCCGTCGGTGTCGGCGAGAGGCGCTTGTATTCTTCGCCGGCCCTGGCGATGTAGGCGTTGAAGACGTCGCTCGAAGCGATATCCGCAACGCCTGACGGATCCGAGTTCGCCGCGAAGGCGAACAGCTTGCTCACCCGCCCCGGATGCTTCATGGCGATGTCGAGGCCGATGATCGCGCCGTCGCTCCAGCCGACGATCGCCGCTCTCCTGATCTTGAGATGGTCGAGCAGCCCGACCACGTCCGAGGCCATCAAGTCGTAGCCATAAGGCTCCTGATTGCGGCTGCTGCGCCCATGGCCGCGGCTCTCCATGACGATGACCTGATAGTGCCGCTGCAGCGCGCGGACCTGGTGGCCCCAGTAGTTCGCATTGGCAAGACCGCCATGCAGGAACAGGACGGGCTGACCGCGGCCGAACACCGCGTACCAGATCTTGACCCCGTTGATGGGCGCGAGACCGCTGTGGGCCGCTTTGGGCAGTGTCGGCGTCGGCGGCAGGCTCAGCCATTGCGGCGCCGCGCGCGCTCCGCCGATCGAGACCATGACGAGAAGCGCGGTGACGAGATGGCGAAACTTCATGATGCGTCTTCCTGTTCGACCATTCGATATTACCGCATGATCAGGCGGGCGCGTGGGGTCGCAACATCGTGATCTCCATTGGCCGGACAGATGATGTCGATGCCATGACGCGACGTCGGTGTTCAAACGGGGCGCGCGCTCGGTCTGGCCTGTGTCGTCGCCACGCCTGACATCGCGAGCAGCCCACCGACGATCAACTTTGGCGTCATGCGCTCGCCAAGCAACGACACGCTCGACATCAAGGCAAACACCGGAAGCGGCAGGCCGAAAGGTCCATTGCGCTTGGTACAGCCAGAATCCGCAATCTTGGTACTGTTTTATGACCAGGCGCAACGCATCTATTCGCTAGCACCGGCGACTGGAGCGATTCCGATCCATCAGGCTGAGTGGGAGCCCCAGTCAATGCAGACAGTTCAGATCGCAGACACGGAGACAGGAATTCCACACTGCCTGGCGTTTTGTTGATGGCCGGCACATCCACGCCCCCTGCAACACACTAACAAATGACCGAGGAGATAATTCCCATGAAGGCGATCGTTGTAACGGACCGAACCGCGGGAACGGCCGCGATGAAGCTGGTGGAGCGGCCCGCGCCGCAGGCAGCGATAAACGACGTCGTCGTTCAGGTTCATGCGTCGGGATTTGTCCCGACTGAGCTGGCGTGGCCCTCGACCTGGACCGATCGCCTCGATCGTGACCGAACACCGTCGATCCCTGGGCACGAGCTGGCCGGAGTGGTCACCGCTCTCGGATATGGCACCACGGGGCTGTCGGTGGGACAGCGGGTGTTCGGCCTCGCGGATTGGTATCGCGACGGCACGCTGGCCGAGTATGTGGCGATCGAGGCTCGCAACCTCGCGCCGCTGCCGGGCGACGTCGACTTCACGGTGGGCGCGAGCCTGCCGATCTCGGGCCTCACCGCATGGCAAGGGCTGTTCCAGCACGGCCGCCTTCACGCGGGGCAGAGCGTTCTCGCACACGGCGCGGCCGGCGCAGTCGGGTCGATGGTGACGCAACTCGCACGAGAGGCCGGCGCCTACGTCATCGGCACCGGACGTGCCGCCGACCGTCAGACGGTGCTCGACTTCGGCGCGAAGGAGTTCGTCGATCTCGACAACGACGCCCTGGAAGAGGTCGGCGAAGTCGATCTGGTATTTGATGTTATCGGCGGTGATATCCAGAAGCGGTCTGCAGGACTGATTCGAGCTGGAGGAATATTGGTGACTGTCGTCGGGCCGGCCGAGGCGCGGCCCTCCGACGGCGTGGCGGTTGACTTCGTCGTCGAGCCCGATCGTGCGCAACTGAGTGAGATCGTCCAGCGGGTACGGGATGGACGATTGCGGACGAACATCGGCAACATCTCGACGCTCGACGATGCCATCGCTGCCTTAAATCCCACCGAGCGACGCAAGGGCAATACGATCATCCGCGTTCGTCCCTGAGCGATGCACGCCCATTGATGCACGCAGCCGGCCCGGCGCTGTCCGGGTCGGCTGGACGTTAAGAAAATGTCCGAAGCGGGTCCATAAGCGGCAGTGGAAGCGAGCGAGCCCCGCGCCCGGTTTACCGCCGATAGCAGACATCACAATAGGCCCAACGTTGTTCGGCTAAGGGCCATGTGGACAGCCTCGCAAGCCGCGAGCGATCTCGTACACGACCGCGCAGTCATTTCCTTCGGATGCGTTCAGGCAAGCAGCGGGGTTTCCCGAAATTCCTCATCGATGCATCCACGCCCTGGAAATCGAAAGCAGTGTGTGACCGATGACGCTGAGGAGCGCCGCGATGCCCCATATAGTGAACATGTTCTCTTTGTAGCTTCCAGAAAAGCCAGCGCGTTCGGCGATCACATCGCCGATATACTTCCACCAGCCGGTGAGAGTGCCCGGCAACCCGCCAGTCGCATCAGCAATCGCAAGCGTGACTCCAGAGATTACGGGAAGATAGAAGACGAGAATCACGGATGCGGCGAGAACACGGAGAATGAATCGCATGAGACCCTCCAATGTACGCAATGATCGCCGCGAACTCACCGAGCCGTTGTTTCTACGTGAGTCCCCTTTGAGGACAGCAGCTCGAAACAATCCGCTTCGCTTACACTCATGACTGCGCACGCGCCCCTGCAAAAAACTGCTGCTCCCGCGCGCGCGTTTATCGCCGAGAGCGGAATCATTTTCGGCGCGACCGCGGCGCTCTATGGCGAGATCACGGTCAAGAATGGTCGGGTCGAGCACCAACTTCGACACTGCGCATTAACGAAACGCCCAATATCGAGGTCCATAGCGTCAAAGAGCTCGGAGCCACCGGGCTTCGCCGTGGCAGCCCGCCTCAAACCTGAATCAAGGCGTAGGGTCGACCGCTGGGCTTCTTGATTGACCGCGCCACGTTGTAAACCCGCGCGCCTCCGGGCGTGCGGCCTTCATAGCGACCCTGATGAGCATGGCCGTGAACGACCGCACTCACCGTAAATCGATCGATCGTTTCGCCGAGGCGTGACGAGCCGAGGAACGGAAGAATCTCCAGCGGCTCGCCTTCAACCGTATCGAGAATCGGCGCATAGTGAAGGACGACAACAGCCTGCTTGCTCGCCACCGCGCGCATCGCATTTTCGAGGTGCGTCGCTTCGTTGACGGCTTCGGCGACCAGGCTCTTGACGACGGCCTCGCCGAACGAAGCGAGCATGCGGCGGCCGAACCCACCGATGAAGCCCTTCACGCCGACGAAGGCGACGCCCTCGATTTCGTACGACTGCCCGTTGAGCAGGTGCATTCCGGCGCCCTTCAAAATGCTCTTTACGTCTTCAGTCTGCCCGGACTCGTAGTCGTGGTTTCCGAGCACGCCGACAACGGGAATGGAGCAGGCGCGCAAATCCTCCGCCAGAAGTTCCGCTTCGGACGGCTTGCCGAGGTCAGTGAGGTCGCCGCAAAGGACGAGCACCCGGGCCTTGGTCGAGAGCTCGGCAAAGAGTTCCCGGAAGGACAACGTGCGGTCCTCCTTCACGTGGAGATCGCCAATGGCAGCGAAGGTGAGCGTGTCGGGTTTTTCGGACATCGCGCTACTCGCTATCCTGGTCTGCGTCGGCAAAGCCCCATTCCTCAACGGCCGGGGCATAATCGACCTGCGAAAACAGGCGCCCCCGACATACCTTCACGCGCGGAGGAGGAAGTTCGAACTGGGTCTTCAGGCGGGCGACCAGTTCGTCCATCAGCCAGCGCGGCAGGCAATCGCGCTCGCTCGGATAGGCCCAGCGGAAGTTGAGTAGATGTGCCAGAAGCACCTCCCAATGCAGCTCCATGTAGGCAAGCAGACGCCGCCAGTCGATCTGATCGTGCTGCTTGAGAATGAGATGCGCGATATCCGGGCCATCGTAACGGTGCCGCAGCTGGACGAAGGCCTTGGACCAGATCAACTCCGTCGGGGCGATGATGCGCATCGGCGTACCGAACACCTCGATGCGCGGCGCGGATTCGAACCATTGGTCGGTCACGGGAGCCATGCCATGCCAGAAAGCGAAGATCACATCGAAAAAGTGCTCGTCCTGGAAGACCTTGCCGAGCCAGCGTTCGTCCTCGATTGCGACGGTGTGCCCGAGGTTGCGGAAGTGGTTGAGAACACGTGGATAGTCAGTCGGCTTGCACACGATATCGAGATCTTTGGTAGCGCGCACCACGCCGGTATAGGCGCTCAGCGCATACGTGCCGGCCAAAAGAAACGGCAGATCCAGCTTCGCGAGCTCGCGCAAGGCCTGAGTGTAAAACACCTCGGCGCGGGCCGATGGCACGGTCGGCTCGGCGGCCGCAGCGATCGTCTCTATCGATCCAGTGATCTCCTTGGCCATAATAGTTCACTCGAAGCTCATCGGCTTCGGCCATGAGGGTCCCTGTTCGACAATCGAATAGACCATGCAAAGTTCCGCGCGCCCTGGGTCCCACCGGCAACAAACCGGTTCGCAATGGTCGATGGACTTCGCTTTCAGCGTGCCTTGGCGACGTTGAGGAATTGATTCGTCTTCAAATTCGGTACGTCTTCAGCGAGCCAGAGAAGCGCGTCAAACATCTGCGCACGGCGGTCGACAACATGGTATGCGGTGAGGTCCGCTATACCCCTGATAGCGGCGCGATAACCGACCTCACCAGAGGTCCGAGGCGGGCATTCGCGCGAGGCGCCAGCCGCCTCGACAAATTCCGGCTCAGCAAGAACGGGACGTTTGCGAGCTTAGTTTTGTGAACGCGTAAAGGGGACAAAGCGCACGAGGCCGACGGCGCGCGTCGTCGTC